>OFFJ01002370.1_pt1 | contig 12148 bp, 8 predicted proteins | sample 1521261 | NCBI WGS metagenome assembly OFFJ01 (sample SAMEA3504122, study PRJEB24116) | mouse gut metagenome | biome: mouse gut; feature: mouse-associated habitat; material: faeces | place: Denmark | collected 2011 | reverse complement strand
CGTCTGCCGCAGTCATTGACTGCGGCTATGGCCGGCGCCGGACTTGCAGTGAGCGGTCTGCTGATGCAGACGGTGTTCCGGAATCCGCTTGCAGGCCCGTCGGTGCTTGGTATAAGTTCAGGTGCGAGTCTGGGTGTGGCGTGCGTGGTTCTTCTGTCAGGAAGTATTGGTGGTGTGACATTGAGCAGACTCGGAGTGATAGGGGAGGTTTCGATTACCTTGTCCGCAATTACAGGCTCTCTGCTCATTATGGCTTTGATTGCTTTTGTTGCGCGTAAAGTGAGAGGAAACGTCACGTTGCTTATAATGGGGGTGATGATCGGCTATATCGCCAACGCCATTATCGGAGTTTTGAAGTTCTTTAGCGCAGAGGAGGATATCCGCGCCTATGTCATCTGGGGACTGGGTAGTTTCTCCCGTGTGTCGGGAGGCCAGACAACAGTGTTTATCGTGTTGATGATGATATTGCTTCCTACTGCATTCTTTCTGATAAAGACTCTCAATCTTCTGCTTTTGGGCGATTCCTATGCCCGTAATCTCGGACTGAACATCAAACGTGCCAGGTTGCTTGTCATAGGATGCTCCGGAGTATTGGTTGCCGTTGTGACGGCATATTGTGGTCCGATAGTATTTTTAGGACTGGCAGTGCCACACATCTGCCGCGGACTGTTCCACACATCGAATCATGCTGTCGTTCTTCCAGCTTCATTGCTCGGTGGAGCATCGCTTGCCCTGTTGTGTAATCTTATAGCTCGTCTTCCTGGATTTGAGGGAGCTCTTCCTGTCAATTCAGTTACGGCACTTGTCGGTGCCCCCGTAGTTATGTGGGTATTGTTCTACAAACGCAAGAATGAAGTATGAGGCATAGGGAAGAAACTATCCGGGTACTGGATTTGGAGACCGGATACCATTCAAAAAAAGGGATAACGGTAATTACCCGCGGTATCAGCGCGTCGCTATACTCCGGGGAGCTGACGTGTCTGATTGGTCCGAACGGTGCCGGCAAGTCTACATTATTGAAAACGCTGACAGCGTTTCTCCCTCCTTTGAAAGGAGAGGTCTTTATTGAGCATAAGCGCTTGGGGGAATATTCTGATGCGGAACTCTCGAAAGTGATTGGTGTGGTTCTCACCGAGAAGCTGAGCCTCAACAATATGTCGGTGGAAGAACTCGTGGAGATGGGACGGAGTCCTTATACCGGCTTTTGGGGACGGATGGACAAAAATGACCGCAGGATAGTTGCCGAGTCTATTGCTCTCGTTGGAATAGACAACCTTAGAGGACGCATGATTCAGACTCTTAGCGATGGAGAACGTCAGAAGGTTATGATTGCCAAGGCCCTTGCACAGGAAACCCCCGTTATCTTTCTTGATGAACCCACCGCTTTTCTTGATTATCCGAGCAAGGTGGAAATCATGCAGTTGCTGCAGCGGCTTGCAAGGGAAAAAAACAAGACTGTGTTTCTCTCGACTCATGATCTTGAACTTGCCCTGCAGATAGCAGACAAGGTATGGTTGATCGACAAACCTCACGGAGTGACAATCGGCACACCTGAAGATCTGGCCCTCGAGGGAAACATGACCCGGTATTTCCATAGGGAGGGTGTGGTGTTCGACAATGAGAGCGGACTTTTCAAAATCTGCCATCATATTGACAGGACAGCCACGCTTGTCGGGGAAGGGATAAGATTCAATATGGTTAAGAAGGCTCTTGGCCGTCATGGTATAAATGCTGATGACGCTTCGTCCGATGGGATTATGATTGAAGTGGTCGATAACGGATACCTGCTGAATGGTAAGAAGGTCCATTCCATCGGAATGTTGCTTGATATGCTCAATGATACTGATTAATCTGTCCTGAAAGCCGATGAAACACTTGCTTTTAATCATAGACGGTATGGATGACGAGCCGATTCCTGCTTTCGGCAACCTCACGCCATCGTATTTTGCGGATATGCCTGCTTTGAGGTATATGCGGGAAAAAGGTACTGTATCACGTCGGAAGACTATTCCGTCGGGTTGTATTCCGGGAACTGAAGTCGCGGTTTTGAGTATATTGGGCCACGATTTTCAATCCGGATCTGTCTCGAGATCCTGGTTTGAGGCTTTGGGTGCGGGAATCATGGTTAATGAGGAAGACTTATGTTTGCGGTGTAATCTCATAAGTCATGAGAACGGGATCATCACTTCCCATAGTGGTGTGGATATTTCTGCCCGACAATGCTCTGAAATCATTGATGTCCTCAATGCGAATTTCGGCGGGGAGGGGATAGAATTTCATGGTACGCGTGACTTCCGATGTCTGTTGATTCTGCGTGATTGCAGTGCGAATGTGGCTGCATATCCTACTCATACTTTAGTCGGCAGGGAGTTGGGCAGACTTCTTGTCTCTTCCGAAGATCCGTTGCTTTCTGAAACACTCAATGAAATCATCAAAAATTCAAGAAGTGTTCTCGCAGACTATCCTTCAAACGGTATATCTTTATGGGCCCCGGGACGACCGGTGCAATTCTCCGGGAGAACGGCAGGTGCGGTAATTGCCGGAGTCAATATAATGAAGGGTATCGGTCGGGCAGTCGGAATGACGGTCGTTGATGTCGATGGAGCCACAGGAGATGACCGCACGGATTACTCGGCAAAATTATATGCGGCAATGAAAGCATTGGAAAAATTTGACTTTGTATTATTGCATATTGAAGCCCCGGATGAAGCATCCCATCAAAAAGACAGTGCAAAGAAAGTGCGTATTCTCGAGGAAATTGACCGCAGACTTCTGTCTCCGTTACTAAATCAGAAAATAAATATGGATGTGACCGTACAATCGGATCATGTACCCTCCTCGCTCTCCGGACAGCATCTTGACTGGCCGGTGGAAGTGATACAATATAAATTAAGAAACAGTGAGAAATAAAGTAACCGTAATAGGAATTGGTCCAGGCCATGAAGGCGATATGACTTCACGTGCAATAGAGGTATTGAAGTCAGCTGACATTGTAGTCGGATATACTCGTTATGTCCCTCTTGTCTCTCATCTCCTGAAAGAAAATGCCGAGATTGTGAAAAACGGTATGAAGCAGGAGCGTAATCGTATTGAGAGAGCTTTGGAGATCGTTGAAAGCGGACGAGATGTGTGTGTGATCAGTTCGGGTGATTCCGGAATCTACGGAATGGCTCCGTTGGTCTACGAAATGATGCGGGCGAGAGGCCTGGAGGCTGATGTTGAAGTCATACCCGGTATCAGTGCATTCCAGAAAGCAGCCTCACTGCTCGGCGCTCCCATGGGGCACGATTTCTGCGTGATCTCATTGAGCGACCTCATGACTCCATGGGCTGTTATCGAGAAGCGGATCAGGGCGGCTGCGGAGGCAGACTTTGTTACGGCTGTCTACAACCCTAAGAGCGCCGGACGTTACTGGGAGCTTTACCGTCTGAAGGAACTGTTTCTTCAGGTGCGGGATCCTGAGACCCCGGTGGGATATGTGCGTCAGGCAGGTCGTGACGGAGAACAGATAAAAACCACGACCTTAGAGGCTTTTGATCCTGAGGACGTGGATATGTTTACAGTGCTGATAATCGGAAACTCTCAGTCATACCGGTGGAGGGAGCGTATCATTACGCCTCGCGGATACTATTCCGAAACTTCAGGTGATGACAATCGTCCAGGACAATCAATTATGATTGAAAGTTTCCGCGCCATAGAGAAAGAGCTGATGAATCCCGATATTCCTCTTGGTCTCAAATGGCCTTTGCTGCACGCTATCCATACAACGGCGGACTTCGATATGGAGAGGATTCTTCTGGCCGACAATGATGCCGTCAAACGGATTTTCACTTCATTGACCGATGGAGGAGTGAAAACAATAGTCACTGATGTCACGATGGCAGCCTCAGGAATAAGAAAAGGCGCGCTCGCCCGTCTCGGTATAGAAGTGAAGTGCTATCTCGATAATCCTGAAGCGATTGTACTTGCGCAGGAGAAGTGCATCACAAGGACGCAGGCTGGAATCAGTCTGGCTGTCGAGGAACATCCGGAGGCATTGTATGTGTTCGGAAATGCGCCTACGGCCTTGATGGAGCTCTGCTCTCTCATACGTCATGATAAAGCCAGACCTTGCGGGATAATAGCCGCACCTGTAGGATTCGTTCATGTATGTGAGAGCAAGCACATGGTAAAACCGTTCACTGATATTCCCAAGATAATAGTCGAAGGACGCAAAGGAGGCAGTAATCTGGCGGCCACTCTGGTCAATTCGATACTGTGCTGGCCGGATGCGGAGCAATTAAAACCAGGTAGAGATGTCTGAAAGAAAATTTACGGTAATAGGTATTTCGGACAGTCGCGGACAATTGTTCTCCTCGGAAGTCATATCCATCATAAAAAATGGGAAGGTGTTTTCCGGAGGGAAGAGACATCACGGGATTATAGCGCACTTGCTTCCGTCTGATGCAGTATGGATTGACATAACTGTGCCGTTGGAAAATGTATTCAGGGAATATATTCCGCATGCCGAAGTTGTGGTATTTGCTTCGGGAGACCCGTTGTTCTTTGGTTATGCCGTGACGCTTCAGAGAGTGTTTCCTGATGCTCAGATGGAAGTTTTCCCGACGTTCAATTCTCTTCAGCTGCTTGCTCATAAACTGAGGCTTCCGTACTCGGATATGATTTGCGTATCATTGACTGGGCGTTCGTGGAAGAATCTTGATGTTGCGCTGATGCGTAATCAGCAGACCATCGGAGTGCTTACCGATCGAAAGAAGGGACCTTCCGAGATAGCGGAACGAATGCTTTATTACGGTTATGGCAACTATGTCATGACCATAGGGGAGCGTCTTGGCAATTCTGCAGAAACGGTGAGGACCCTTTCCTTAACGGATGCATCTGAGACTGAATTCAGGAATCCGAACTGTGTGATTCTTCAAATGACCGAGCGTAAAGACAGATTTTTCGGTATACCGGAAAATCTTTTCAGCCATCTTGAAGGAAGAAGCAATATGATTACCAAAATGCCCGTCAGGTTACTTTCATTGTCTATGCTTGACCTTTATGGACGTAAGGTGATGTGGGACGTAGGCTTTTGCACCGGGTCGGTATCAATAGAGGCAAAGTTGCAATTTCCTGCGCTCGATATAATAGCCTTTGAACGCCGTGAGGAATCAAGAAATCTTCTTGATGATAATTGCCGTAGGTTCGGTGTCCCTGGAATCACAGGGGTTATAGCAGATTTTATGGACTGTGATTTAAGCGACTTTCCAAGGCCGGATGCGGTGTTTATCGGAGGTCATGGCGGTCGACTCGATACTATGGTCTGCCGTATCTATAAAGTATTGAACAAGGATGGAGTGATTGTCTTCAATTCTGTCAGTACTGAAAGTTGCCAAGTTTTCCGCAGGGCGATAGAATCCTGTGGTGGAGTCATCGAAGCCGAACACACGATGATTTTAGACAGTCATAATCCGATAACAATACTCAAAGCAAAATGAAATACATCACATACATAAATGATGCCGGACGTAAGTTGGGCGAAACAATCCAAAGAGAAATGCCGGAGTTCTCCTTGATAGAACAAAAGGAATTTCCTGCAACTGATTTTTCATCGGTAAATGCTGTAATCTTCATTGGAGCATTGGGGATTTGCGTGCGTATGATAGCCCTGATGGTAAATAACAAATATACTGATCCTGCTGTCGTTTGTGTAGACAGTATGGGACGCAATGCCATATCGGTTCTTTCAGGTCACGTAGGAGGGGCCAACCGATTGTGTGAGGAGGTAGCTCACATTATTGGCGCGCGACCTGTTGTTACTACTCAGAGCGACAACCTCGGGACGTGGAAGCTTGACATTTTGGGAAAGTGTATGGGCTGGGAAACCGATGCTACACGAGCCGAAATGAATCAAGCCATCGCAACGCTTGTAAACGGGAAGCCAGTGGGGCTATTGCTGGATATCCGTGACCGTGGAACGGATTATTTGGAAGCTGATCTTCCCGCCAATGTATCTATTGTCACTGATCGGACAGATGTGTCAAAATATCAACTGATTATTGCAGTTACTCCCTATATATATGATTTTGATATTCCTATTCTATACTATCGTCCGATGGTGTTGAATCTGGGAGTCGGTTGCAGGCGTGACTGCAATCCGGAAGGAGTTGCAAACTACATTGGGAATATATTGAATGATAACGGTATCAGTCCTCTGTCTATAAAGTCTGTATCTACGATAGACTTGAAGAAAGATGAACCTCTCATCGCAAAACTTTCAACTTGGAATAACATTAATTTGTGCAACATTTACACTGCGGAGCAACTGGCAGGAATAGAAGTCCCGAACCCTTCGGAGAAGGTGTTGAAAGTGACCGGTGTTGCCGGAGTGGCAGAAAGCTGTGCCATAAAAGCGTCAGATAACGGAAAAATTATATTGGAAAAACATAAGGGCAAGCTCTCGGACGAGTCTGACTTCACGTTTGCTGTGGCTCTTGACAAGGGAGCTTTGCGTGGAGGGCATATTGAGTTTGTCGGCGCCGGTCCCGGTGATCCGGAACTCGTCTCTGTACGTGGAAAACGTTTCCTTGAGCAAGCCGACTTAATACTTTATGCAGGAAGTCTTGTGCCAAAAGAGTTGACCTATTACGCTAAGCCTGGTTGCACAGTAAGGAGTTCTGCTTCGATGAATCTCGAAGAACAATTTGAGTTGATGAAGGAGTTTTACGACCGCGAAAAACTTGTTGTAAGGCTCCATACAGGCGACCCGTGCATCTACGGTGCGATACAGGAACAGATGGCTTTCTTTGACCGCTATGGCATGAATTATCATATCACACCCGGTATATCTTCATTTCAGGCTGCGGCAGCCGCTTTGAAATCGCAATTTACAATTCCAGAAAAAGTACAGACCATCATCCTGACCAGAGGCGAAGGTCGCACACCGATGCCGGAAAAAGAGCAGTTGCATAAACTCGCTGCCTCCCAAAGCACAATGTGTATCTATCTGAGTGCCGGTATTGTGGATGACGTGCAGCGGGAATTGCTTATGGCTTACCCTCCTGAAACACCTGTAGCCGCCTGCTACAAACTGACGTGGAAGGAGGAGAAAATCTATCGTGGCGTGCTCAAGGACCTTGCGCGGATAGTCCATGAAAATCATCTGACACTCACGACGCTCTTGGTGGTTGGAGATGCTATCAATAACCGTGATGGATTGTCACGGCTATATAATGACAACTTCAAGCATCTGTTCAGAAAATGATACTTGTGTTTGGTGGTACTACCGAAGGTCGCTTGGCAATAAGAACTCTTGACGAAGGTGATGGAAGGTACATCTACTCTACACTTGGCACAAGTCAGAAAGTGGAGTGTGCTCATGGCATTCACATCAGTGGTGCTATGGCAGAGAACGATATGCTCCAAGTTTGTAGGGAAAATTCAATCAAACTGATTATAGATGCCGCCCATCCGTTTGCTATAAACCTACATAATACTATAGGAATGGTAGCCAGATTATTGCATATTCCTGTCATACGTTTGGAACGTATATATCCTGAATTATATAATCCAGAAATAGTGTGGTGTGACACTTACGCCGATGCGGTTAGCAAAATGAAGACCTATAGAGTAAACAGACTTTTGGCTCTCACAGGAGTGCAGACTATCCCTAAATTAATTGACTTCTGGCAATGCAATGAAACATGGTTTCGCGTGCTTGACCGCAAAAAATCCGTTGAAAAAGCAGAAAACTATGGATTTCCCATCAACCGTCTCGCCTTTTATGGGGAAGATGCTACTGACGCTCTGATTGACAAGCTTTTTCCCGATGCAATAATTACAAAGGAAAGCGGAACAAGCGGTGGCTTTATGGAAAAAGTCACATCTGCACTGCAAAAGGGAGTAAAGGTCTTTATAGTTCGTCGTCCCAAACTCCCGGATAGCTTCATTACTGTAGAAGGACGGCATGGACTACGTATGGAAGTCGAGCGACTTTTACCTGATTTTTATTCGTTACATACCGGCTTCACGACCGGCTCCTGCGCTACTGCCGCTGCTAAAGCTGCTTTATGGGGTCTTTTGAAGGGAGAGAAACTTTCAGAAGTCAGTTTCAGAATTCCTGAAGGAGAAACCATGAACATGGAAATTGAGGAAGTGGAAATTCAAACTTCATCAGCCTCAGCCAGAGTGATAAAAAAAGCCGGAGATGATCCTGACGTTACTGACAAAAGCTGCATTACTGTTACAGTTGCCTATTCAGAGCATGATGGTATAAATTTTATCGGAGGTCATGGAATAGGAACCGTAACATTGCCTGGCATAGGGCTTCCGGTTGGCGAACCGGCAATTAACCCTGTGCCACGTGCAATGATTGAACGCGAGTTGAAAGCATTGTATCCTGACGGGTTAGACGTAACTGTCTCTATTGAAAATGGCGAAGTGTTAGCTACCAAAACGTTCAACCCACGTGTAGGTGTGGTAGGTGGTGTCTCCATAATAGGCACAACAGGTATTGTCCGTCCATTCTCTCATGAAGCCTTTATAGAGGCTATCCATAGGGAGATGGAAGTAGCGTTGGCTATAGGATGTGAACGAATTGTCGTCAACTCCGGAGGTAAGAGCGAAAGATATATTAAGACTCTTTATCCATCCTTGCCTCAGCAGGCCTTTATTCATTATGGTAATGCCGTAGGTGATACGATGCTTTTGGCTCAGAAGCTAAAAGTACCGAAGCTAACCATCGGATTGATGCTTGGAAAGGCAGTGAAACTCGCAGAGGGCAATCTTAATACCCACAGTCACAAGATTACTCTCAATCGCGATTTCTTGTGCAGAATTGCGAAGGAAGCCGGTTGTTCTTCGGAGGTTTCAAGCGTAATAGCAAATATGAATATGGCCCGCGAATTGTGGAACGGTTTGTCTGAAAAAGATACCGGCCGATTCTTTCCCGCAATATTAAAACTGTGTCATAACCATTGCTCCTCTATCTATCATGGTGACTTGGAAACTGTGCTTATTGATGATCAGGGCAATATAAGATATCGAATATGAAATCAGCTTTTCTCATAGCAGCAACTTCTTCAGGATGTGGCAAAACAACGCTGTCGCTTGGGCTTATGCGTGCTCTTATACGCAAGCACGTTTCTATTCAGCCATTCAAGTGCGGTCCGGATTACATTGACACGCAATTTCAGTCGATTGCAGCAGAGCGAGAGTCTATAAATCTTGACCTGTTTATGTCGTCTGATAGTCATGTCCGCGCTCTATTTTCCCTCTATTCTGAGGATTCCGATGTCAGCATTGTCGAGGGTGTAATGGGGATGTTTGACGGATTCGACAAAATGAAAGGGAGCAGTGCCGACGTAGCCCACATTCTTGACATTCCGGTGATTCTACTGATTAATGCGGCTTCAACGGCTTATTCTGTCGCTGCAACCATATATGGTTTCACACACTTTTGTCCTGACGTAAAAATAGCAGGTGTTATATTTAATCGTGTTGCCTCGGAAAATCATTTTTCATTTCTAAAGAAGGCATGTGCGGATGTCGGGGTTGAGTGCTTTGGATACTTAAAAAAGAATGAAGCATTGCAAACACCTTCCCGTCATCTCGGTCTCACTCTGTCGTCACGGGAGGTAATGAACCGGTTTATTGATATGGCCGCAGATGAAGTTGAGAAGAATGTTGAGATGGAGCGTCTTCTAAAGGCCACTTCGCTGACGGAAGCACCCCAAAAAGAGAAATTAAAGATCTCCGTTTTATCGGATTTTACAGTAGCTGTAGCTCGCGATGAGGCTTTCAGTTTCATCTATCCTGCTAATCTTAAAACTTTCGGAAAGATTGTTTATTTCTCACCCATTCATGACAGCCATTTACCTGCTGCCGACCTTGTGTATCTTCCGGGGGGGTATCCTGAGCTTTTCGCCGACAAGCTTTCAGAAAACATAAATCTAAGAAATGAAATAAAAGCTTTTGCTGAGAATGGTGGGCGTATATTAGCAGAATGTGGTGGATTGATTTATCTATGTGAGGCAATTGATGGTCAGAAAATGTGTGGAATCTTCCCCATGAAAGCAACAATGAATGATAGCAAACTATCGCTGGGATACCGTAGGATTGATTTCCCCCATGCGACATTGAAAGGACATGAATTTCATTACTCACATATTATCGCCCCTTTAAGCATATCCGGAATTGCTACTCAGCAAAATGTAAAAGGACAGAAGATTGAAACACCTGTATACAGATATAAGAACACAATCGCCGGATATACCCATCTATATTGGGCGGAAACCGACATATTAAAACTTTGGAAATAATGGCAAAAATATATACCCGCACCGGTGACAAGGGCATCACCGCAATACATGGAGGTGAGCGTGTACCTAAGACAGACATTCGTATAGAGGCTAATGGCTGCATAGACGAACTCAATGTTGCGATAGGCTTTTTGCGGAGCATGCCCGTCAGAAACCATCAGTGGCAGCCTTTGCTTCGTGAGATTCAACTAACCCTTATGACTATAATGAGTCTCGTAGCTACTCGTAGTGAAAAACGCTCTGCTAATCCGAATATCCTTCCGGAAGATATTGTAGAGAAAACAGAAAGTGTGATTGACAAAATTAATGCTGAATGTACTCCACCCGACAGTTTCATACTTCCCGGTGGAACTCCCGTAGCGACTCAGCTTCATCAGTGCCGTGTGCTTGCCCGAAGAGCTGAGCGCCGCTTATGGAGCTTGAATGAGCAGGATGCAGTGCCCGAAAAAATATTGTGCTATTTCAACCGGCTGTCCGATCTGTTTTTCATCATGGCAAGATGGGAGCTTCATCACTCATACTGTCAGGAAGAAGTCTGGAAAGAATTCGGATATAAACGAAAATTGAGATGAACAAATTGTCACCCATAATGTTGGCCGGGACCGGTAGCGACGTCGGTAAGAGTCTTATCGCTACCGGACTTTGCCGTATTTTCAAGCAGGACGGTTATTGCCCTGCTCCATTCAAGGCTCAGAATATGGCTCTGAACTCCTATGTCACGACTGATGGATTGGAGATCGGACGTGCCCAGGCAGTACAGGCTGAGGCAGCTGAGTTGCCATGTATGGTAGAGATGAATCCTATTCTGCTCAAGCCCTCCGGCGAACATACTTCGCAGGTGGTCTTGAATGGAAAACCCTCGGGGAATAAGGATGCCTACAGCTACTTCCGTAGGGAAGGGAAAGAGAATCTTCGCGCTATAGCGCAAAGTGCTTTCGACATGCTTATCTCGCGCTTCAATCCTATTGTGATGGAGGGAGCCGGAAGCATATCCGAACTCAATCTTCGGGAGGGCGATATAGTGAATATGTCAATGGCTCGTTATGCTGATGCAAAGGTAATATTAGTAGCGGATATTGACCGTGGAGGTGTTTTTGCCAGTGTATATGGTTCGATAATGCTACAGACTCCGGAAGACAGGAAACGCATAAAAGGAATCATCATAAATAAATTTCGTGGAGATCTGCGCCTATTTGACGAGGGAAGGAAGATAATGGAGGAAATATGTGGAGTACCTGTGCTTGGCGTTGTACCTATGGCTACTCATATCCATATTGATGAAGAAGATTCTGTTGCATTGGGCAAAAAAGAATACCATGCCTTGACGGATAAAATAAATGTGGCAGTTGTGTTGCTCAAGCATATCTCCAATTTCACTGATTTCAACGTCCTTGAACGTCACCCTCAGGTAAATCTTTTTTATACAAACACTCCTCAAGATTTGGCCTCTGCAGACATCGTAATTCTCCCCGGCAGTAAGAACACTCTTGATGATTTGCTTGAAATGCGAAAGAGTGGGATGACAAAGGCAATCATTACGGCACGACAGAATGGCAAGACTATTATCGGAATATGTGGCGGTTATCAGATGATGGGTGAATTGGTGAGAGACCCGTACGGCATTGAAGGGTCGATTGAAACTCTTCCGGGCCTCGGGCTGCTTCCGACTAAAACGGAGATGTATAGTGAGAAAACTACGCGGCAGGTTGAGTTCCGGTTTATGGATGATAATAGGAAATGTGTCGGGTATGAAATACACATGGGCCGGACTTCTTCTGATAAGCCATTTTTGACTTTTGCAGACGGGACTTATGAAGGATGTATGGTAGACGCTAAGTGCTTTGGCA
>OFFJ01002368.1_pt1 | contig 12153 bp, 8 predicted proteins | sample 1521261 | NCBI WGS metagenome assembly OFFJ01 (sample SAMEA3504122, study PRJEB24116) | mouse gut metagenome | biome: mouse gut; feature: mouse-associated habitat; material: faeces | place: Denmark | collected 2011 | reverse complement strand
CAGCCAAAACTAGGAAACCAACACAGTTATTGACTAACACCAAATTATATCAATAGAAAAGGCATGTGCTCCGCTGCATATGCCTTTTCCTTTGATATTTATTCCTTAATTATTTTTCTTTTCGGAAACGCTCCCCTGCTTCCGATAAAAGACGCACTCATTGCGCCGCATGCTTCTTTGTATGTAGGTTTCCGGAGAAAAACTGGCGAAAGCACTGGATAAAGCGGCTCAGGGCAGTATTTTCACTTCCCATAAAGAAAGCCTCCACGGTTTCGGCCTGCGGCGGGCGGAGGCAATTCTGGCGGAGCATGGCGGATGGTGCAAGTTTAACAGCGAGGACGGGGCGTTTACTTCGGAGTTCCTGGTTCCGGCAGTGGAATAAACGGAACCGCCTTTCAGAACTGCGCGGTTTCCGCAGGCAGGATACATGACTACAGAAACATAGCCATATAAAGCGGCAGATGAATCACCTCTTCCCTGACCAGAATGTCTTTTGTATACAGGATATATGCCTGCCCGATTTTTCCGCTGAATTTCCTTCTGAATTTGTCCAAAGAGGAATGCTTTCTATACACGCCCGATTTTACCTCCACAGGACATATCTTCCTCTTCTTTCTGATCAGAAAATCAATTTCCATATGGTTCTCCCTGTTATCCGTATCAGACCTGGAATAAAAATAAAGCCTGTGTCCGCCTGCCCGCAATTCCTGTGACACTATGTTTTCCATCAGCATGCCTTCATTAACATGCATCCTGTCCAGCAGAATGTCTCTGTACAGTTCATTATCCGTAAACCAGTCATCCATAAAGGTATGTGTCACCAGCAGGCCGGTATCCGCCATATAACATTTCCGCGTTGTATGTTCCTCGCTCATAGCCAATCCTACAGTTGGCTCCGTCGCGTTGTAACAATTGTTGACCACCATGGCTTCCGTCAACCACATAAAAGCATTCTCATAATCACGGAACCTGGCCTCCTTCTCTATACTTGAGAGTTTATATTTTTTCTCGGTCTTTGAAAGCTGCGATGGCAGTCCATCAAAAACAGAAAGGACTCTCGCCTCATAACCTCCTGCAAACTTCGTGATATCCTGCCTGTACAATGTCAGAATACGCTTCTTCACTCTGTCAGTGTCCTCGAAATTCTTCGTCTCCAGATAAGCCGTAACCGCCTGCGGCATCCCTCCCACCAGAATATACTGCCGGAAATCATTCATCACCCTCCTGTGTAAAGCCTGGCCCAACGGACGAAGTTCCTCAAAACACTGCTTCAAATACGGTACTGTCGTCTCGTCTCCCATTGCCCATAAAAATTCTTCAAAATCCATGGGAAACATTTCCACATGTTCCTCCTCCGACGGAATGACAATGTTTTCCACATTCCTTTTCAGCGAAATCAGCGAGCCTGTCTCCAGATAATCATAACGCCCGTCTGCAACCAGATACTTTATTAACTCTCTCGCCTCCGGGTACCTCTGAACCTCGTCAAAAATGACCAGCGACTCTCTCCTGTAAAGCGTTGTCCGATAATACGCTGATAACTTATTGAAAAACAAATCTAAATCGTTCCTGTCATTTTCGAATATTTCCCTGACTTCACGCTGCATATGTGCAAAATCAATCATAAGATAACTTCTGTATTCCTTCTCACCAAACTGCCTGGCAATATAACTTTTGCCCACACGCCTGGCTCCGTCCAACAGCAATGCACAGCTTCCCTGGTCTCTATCTTTCCATTCCAGCAAACGGCCATATATTTTTCGTTTCATAAAGACTCCTTTCCCTCTCCCGGAATATCCGGGCTGAAAACTGCTGGTCATTGTAACACGCGTCTTTTTATTATTATATTCCGAAAAGGCAATCTTATACCGCTTCTGTTCTACACATAAAGGCACTTTCTTTTACCCTTGATTTTACACAAAAAAGCAATTTATTTCAAGATATTTTTTGCACATAAAGGCAATTTGTTTTAAATTGAAAGGATTGACTGCACTTACTTCTCATAATGTGCAGAAAAAGAAGTAGTGTAAATGCGAATAATTTCAGACTTATTTGTCGAAAACTGTCTCATTTTGCAAACTTTCAGACTTGTAAGTCAGAAACTATTGACCCAACCTCCTGTTTGGGTATATAATGTATGCAAAGAAAAGGATCCGAAATCCCAAAAAGACTACAATGTTCAGGAGATACATTATGGCTGCACTGATTGACCGCCCCGAATATCTGGATCAGCTGATCCAAAATAAAGATGTGGATTTAGTCAAAATCGTAACCGGCATCCGCAGATGCGGGAAATCCTCGCTGCTGGATCTGTTTCATCAATACCTGACAGACAGCGGACTGCCGGATGAAAATATCCTGCATATGAACCTGGAATCGCTGCGTTACCGGAATCTGACAGATTATCTGTCCTTCTATGATCATGTCAGCGGACATATCGCAAAGACCGGTAAAACCTACCTGATCTTCGATGAGCTGCAGGTCGTGGAGCATTGGGAAAAGGCCATAGAGTCCTTCCGCCTTGATTTTGATGTGGATATTTATATCACAGGCTCCAATGCCTATCTGCTGTCAACCGAATTCTCCACTTTGCTTTCCGGCCGCTATGTGGAAATCCGCATGCTGCCGCTGTCGTTCCGGGAATTCCTGACCTTCTATGAATTTGAATCCGCCATTACAATGGAGGAAAAATTCCAGAAATACCTGCAGTTCGGCGGCATGCCTATCCTCCGGGAATACAGGTTCAATGAAGCCAGGAGCATCCAGGCGCTGGAAGGCATTTATTCCACTGTTGTCCTGCGCGATATTTTACAGCGTAATCATCAGGCTGACCAGAACATGCTGCAGAAGATCATGCTGTTCCTCTGTTCCAATATCGGCAGCATCACTTCGCCCAACAACATCGGAAATGTTCTGTCCGCTGAGGGCGACATTCAGAGCGGAAAAGGGAGAAATATAGCCGGAAAAACAGTGGACAAGTATATTGCCATGCTCCGCAGCGCTTTCATCTTCTACTCCGTAAGCCGTTACGATATCAAAGGAAAACAGCTGCTGAAGACTCTGGGCAAAAATTATATCATTGACATGGGATTCCGCAATATGCTTCTGGGCTACCGCGATGCGGACAGGGGACATATCATCGAGAATATTGTATTTCTGGAATTGCTGCGCCGGGAGTATCGGGTATATATCGGCAAAGTCGGTGAAACGGAAGTGGATTTTGTGGCCGAAAAGCCCAATGATAAACTGTACATCCAGGTAACGGAAAGCATGCAGTCGCCGGAAACCCGCGAACGCGAGCTGAAACCTCTGCGCATGATACCGGATAATTACGAGAAGCTTGTATTATCCATGGACAGAAATTATATCACTTCCTATGACGGAATCAAAGCACTGAACCTGATTGACTGGCTGCTGGCATGAATTCCAAAATTCCTTAGGAATTGTCGCTCGCAGCGTTATTTCTCTTGGATTACAGAATTCGCGAAGTGGTTCCTGTAATCTACAGACACTTCCTTACTGCCGGAAACCGCCTTCCCTGCTCCGGGGCATTATTCGGAAGGAATGTTTCCGGCAGTAAGGAACAGATTACGCTTCAGCAATACCTTTTGCTGCAAGCATCTTTTTAATCCGTTTTATTGTTCTTTTCAAGCTTTCCGAGTTTTCACAGGCAGCGCTGATATTCCAAATCTCATCAATATATTTTCCCCATATAGAATTATAGGTAGAAGGCTTTTTGCCTGGTTTTTCAAAGGCTAACGCTTCTCTGATTAATGCTGCTTTTGATAAAGGTGCAATCTCCGTCAAAATATACAAACTTGTTTTATATGGTATGCTATTGGAAATCTCCGAATCACCACTTTTCTTATCCGGTATTTCATCTACAGATATCCTGAAATATTTCGCCAACCCTTCTCTGTCTGCCATCAACCAGGCTTCCGCCTCGTCAACTGCAAAATTGATTGCAGCATAATCAGCATTTCTTTTATCCGCTGTATACTTCTCCAATAACTCAATAATACAATTGCCATCCGAATCAAAAACAGCTACCACAGGATACTTTTTTGCAAAGTTCAACATTACGTTTAAAGTTTCCAAAGCACGAGTACCATGGGCCCGAAAGGTTAAATCCTCAAATTCTATCTCTGTATCTGCCATACAGAATTTTATCAGACGTTTTGCAATCTCTTTTGTTACAAAATCTTCTCCCCCTATATATACAGTCATTTTACCTCCGTCTCATTTTCTTATCTCTGAACTAACCCAAAATCAAACAATGATAACTGCCCCTCCATAATTCCCTTTGGCGTAACTTTGGGAATTACTGCATCTGCCGGTGTATATCCCGCTTCGACCTTAGCCCTTGCCGTCTCACTCTCACTGGCTTTTTCCACAACAGTCCCCTCTTTTCCAGGCTCCAATATCATAATCTCGTCTAAATCAATGGTATCCGTATCAAGTAGATCAAAGCTGTGCGACGAAATAATTACCTGTCTATTTTTGGCAATCTTACTTTTCTGTGCATTGGCAATAAACATTGGAAGCTGCTTTACTATCTCTGAATGCAGATATAATTCCGGCTCTTCCAAAAGCAATACCCCTGTACCATCTAAAATTGCCCATATAATCCCCAAAAGACGCAGGGTTCCGTCTGAAAATTGATCTTCCCTCTGATATGCTCCCTGCGGCCTGAAATGTTCATATTTTACCTGCAGATGAGGACGCCCCTTTTCATCTTGTGTGTACTCCAGATTTGAAAATTGCGGAACAGCCAACTTTAAGATTTTATTTATAACGTTTAGCTTTGTCGCTCTGCTTTTTTTTGGTGCCGCTGAAATATTTTCCAATAAATTTCTTCCATAAAAATCTTCTGCTGATGCTGAAGGAATAAAGGAATCGGATTCCCGAATCAATTGTGGAATGATATTCACATAGGAAATATCCCTAAAGCATTCATAAAGCGCTCTGTATTTCGTATTCATAGCAGGCTGTTCCAGATAGGTAAATTGATTTGACAAATAATCCCCATCCTGATATTTTCTATCTTCTAAAACATCACTGCCACAAGTTATTTTCTCCAGCTTGATATTGATATCCCTGTTTTCATGTTTTCCCCCAGCCGAATTAAATTGTAAGGTATATGTCCACTCGACAGAAGTCCCTCCTTGTTCCTCTGTCAACCTCACAAAAATCTCTATATAATTTTGACTTCTTGCATTTAAATATCTTAACTTTTTGATTCCTCCCCTTGCATTGACAGCTTTCTGCAAGCCATCCGCTGTAACATCCTTCAAAAAACGAAATACATCCAACAAATTAGATTTTCCTGCTGCATTTGCTCCGATGATAAAGACTCTGTTTGTAAGCTCAAAATTTACATTACCAAAATTTCTCCAGTTTCTTAATCTCAACTCCTGAAATCTCAATACAGTTCTCCTCTCTATCCGCTCACACATTATATCTTTTATTTTGCAACAAGTTATCCTATCCGGATACCTTCACAGAACCCCGAACAGCTCCCTGATATCCTCATCCGCAATAATCCTGTCGCTGGGCTTCCCCTCATTGGCAAGCATGGCCTCCACCTTGTTCGCCAATGTCACATCGATAAAGTGTCCTATATCAATGCCCCTCAATTCAAAAAACAGCAGAGGCTGTTCGTCCAGGCGAACTCCCACTCCGTACAAAGCTGCCGCCACATGCTTGCACAGCAATGCCCAGTCCGGGCAGCTGCAGTTAAAGCTGATTTCCCTGGGCGTGGGGAACAGGCCGTCCTTTCCCTGGAACAGCTCCTGCATCTGCACGGGAAAATTCCCGTTCAGCAATTCTTCCATATTCTCGATTTTCCTGCCGCATCTTTCGATGATGCTCTGGCATTTTTCCTCCGAAAGGGGACTGATCCGGATTTCCACCTTGTAGGGCACTTTGCGGGTTCCCTGCACTCTGGCAAGGATTTTTCCCTTTTGGATCTTTAAGTCGATCACCGCTCCGGCTCTCACATACCGCTTCCCCCGGTCCAGACGGCTTTCATAATCCGCATACTGCTCCAGATTGTCGCACCAGGCCTTCCCCCACCAGTTTCGGACGATGGTTCTGCCCTGTACCGCTACCGGTTCCAGCACATTTCCCTTCTTCTTCTCTTTCTTCCTGCTGTCTGCCGCATTCCGCTTCAGTTCCGCAGCATTTGGCTGATTATAATTTCCGGTTTCCCAGTAATTGCCCATTTTCACCATTCTCCGTTTTCTTACATGTACACTGCTAAAGATAACTGACTGCAGACCGCCAACAAGGTATTTTCCCGGAGGCATCACTGTAAATCCTGGCAGTCTGCAGTATAACCGGTGCGCAGTATAAATGCCCGGGAAATACAATAAAACCTGCTATGAACCTGCAGCGGTTATTTGCAGCCCCTTCCTTACTTCGGCATCTCCAGCCTCAACATGGACATCAGTTCCTCATTGTTCAGTTCCGTGATCCATTTTTCCCCGCCGGAGCCTATGACATTCTCCGCCAGTTCCTTCTTTGATGTGATCATGGCATCGATCTTCTCTTCAATGGTCCCCTGGCATACCAGTTTGTGCACCACCACATCTTTCTTCTGTCCGATCCGGAAAGCCCTGTCCGTGGCCTGGTTTTCCACCGCGGGATTCCACCAGCGGTCAAAATGGATCACATGGTTGGCTTTGGTCAGGTTCAGCCCTGTGCCTCCTGCTTTCACCGAAACCACGATAAAGGGCACATATTTCTCACCCTGAAATTCCTCCACGATCTTTCCCCGCTTCGCCACCGGGGTTCCGCCATGAAGGACATATCCCTGCCTTCCGAAGACCTGCTCCAGAAACGCAGCCAGATACTCCGTGATTTCCTTAAATTGCGTAAATACGATTACTCTTTCCCGTTTCTCATATATGGTCTCACAGATTTCCTTCAGCATCAGAAGCTTCCCGCTTTCCTCCATGGTGTAAGCGGTCTGGCCCAGATACTGGTCCGGATGGTTACAGATCTGCTTCAGCTTCATAATGGTGGTCAGAATAATTCCGCTGCGCTGAATGCCCTCCACTTCCGCGATCAGTTTCTCCATGTCCGCCACAGCCTTCCTGTAGAGGACAATCTGCTTTTTGGAAAGAGACACGTAATCCACGCTCTCCAGCTTCTCCGGCAGATCCGAGATGATCTTCTTATCCGTTTTCACACGCCGGAGCATAAAGGGGGACACCATGGCTTTTAACCGCATATACCCCTCCGGATGCTGATCCAGCTCCTTGCAGTAATCATGAAATTCTTTGGCGGAACCCAGCAGGCCCTTGTTCAGGAAATCAAACAGAGACCACAGATTCATCAGCTCGTTTTCGATGGGTGTACCCGTCATCACCACACGCATCCTGGATGACAGTTTCTTAATCTCCCTGGTCTGTTTGGTACCGGCATTTTTAATAGCCTGAGCCTCATCCAGAATAACACAGTCCCATTGTATTTCCTGCAATCCCCGGATACGAGGCACCATCCCATACGTGGTAATCGTCAGAAATGCACGGTTTTCCGTCAATTCCTGTTCCAGTATGGCTCCGGTCTTTCCGTGCAGAATCTGAAAATCCATATCCGGCGCAAACTTTTCGGCTTCCTTTTTCCAGTTGCCCAGGAGGGACGCGGGAAGCACCAGAAGAACTCTCGCCGCCGGATTGCCGGTGCGCAGCTTCTCCAGATAAGCCAGCACCTGAACCGTTTTTCCCAGTCCCATATCGTCCGCCAGGCAGGCGCCGAAGCCCAGTTTGTCCATATAGTTCAGCCAGGTGAAGCCGTTTTTCTGATAGGGGCGCAGTGTGGCGCGGAAGCTTTTCGGCAGCGCAGCCTTGCGGATGGTCTCCGGTTTTCTCAGATGCATCAGAAACTCTGACAGCCATTCTCCGTTGGAAATCGTGGCTCCCACATCCATCTGTTTATTTCCCTGTCCCAGTTCCAGCTGCATGGCATCAAAAAGCGTCATTGAGGAAGGAAGTTCTTCCATTCTGGCCAGCAGTTCCCGCAGCTTTTCGTGGTCAACCTCCACCCACTTTCCCTTCAGAAGCGCCAGTCCTTCCGTCTGCTCCAGAAGCCTGCGGATGTCTTCTTCCGTCAGTTCCATTCCGTCTACCACCAGTTTGGGCTGTACGGAAATCAGGGTATCAAAGCCCAGCATGGAAGGCCTGTCATCCCCCAGGCTGGCTTCCAGCGAGACAGAGGAAGCGCGCTTTTTCCACCAGTTGGGAATCCGGCACAGAATCCCCACGCTCTCGATGGCTTCCACATCTTTCAGGAAAACATAGGCTTCCTCCGCCGTCAGACGCAGAGGATGGAACATTTCCCCGCTCTCCACGAAGCCACTGACAAGCGCCGAAACCTCTGCAGCACGGTTCAGGCAGGCCAGGAGCTTCAGCAGCTTTTCCCTTTCATGGCCGTACTCTGTCAGGGCATATTTCAGGGGCACATGCCGGACTTTTCCATTAGCGGTTTTCGTGGCATAAGTGGCCAGAAAGGCAAAAGGAAAATCATTATCCGTATACTCCACCAGATGGAAAAAAATACGCTCCGGCACATGGAGATGCTGGTTCTTTTCCGTCAGATACATCTCCACAGTCCCGCTATAGATGGAAATCTCCCTGCGGAAAATCTCCAGCAGCCTGCGGAAGACGGCATTGATCCATTTCGCGTTTATATACTCTGCCCCGATGGCAAAAGGCACAGCTTTCAGCAACGCTTCCACATCCTCGGCGGGAGCTTTCAGTTCCACTTTCTCCCTGGCCAGTTCCAGCTCCGGCAGGCTGGTCAGACGTTTCAAAAATGTGTCCGACAGCAGATGGAGAAAGCCTTCCGCGGCAGTCAGATTCTCCCTCTTTTCCTCGAATCCCATCTGATAAAGGGCATGGTACTTGTCCGCTTCAAAGCGGCTCCGCCAACTCTCCTGACCGCCCTCCGGGCTGCCCTCCTCCTGGCGGGACTGTGCATCCAGGCAAAAATCTTTTTCTGTAAAAATGAACTGCAGCATCTCTGTACCGCTTTTCGTCTGATTCATATCCTTCTCTCTTCTTCCTTCGTGTTCTGGGCAAACTTGCCGGCCGCGCGCTCTCTGCCGCGGAATGCTCCATGTACCGTATCGGCTGCCGTAATTCCTCCGGCAGCTCCCCTTTTGTCCCCTTCCTATAACAGGAATATCCTATTGAATATCACTATCACATTCCGCAATGCGCCGTAGTCATCTCCCTGCGCCGTACACTCCTGCCTTACATTAATATTGGGGTTCCAAAGCATAGCGTTACCGAATCAGATTCAGATGGCTTAAAGCCCATATATGGATATTCCAGAAATTAATACGATTTATAAAATAAGGATAACATAATATCCGGTATTGTCAAGAGTTAACCGCAGATTCCCGGGCATTTGCAAAGCCAGGTTCCCGGCATCGCCGGCTCAGGCAGATTTGTCAATGTGGGCGGCATTCCCTTAAGTATCCTGATCGACAAAAAAATCTGCGAATAACTTTACCAGCTCCCCATGTTTCCCCTCAGAAGAATAAATGTTAATTCCCTCCACATCTGTGCTTCTGTTGCTGAATGCAGGGAACAGAAAACCCCAATTCGGCATTCCGGCTTCATAGTCTCCGCTCACAGGGCACACGGCACAAACCAGAAAGCTGTATACCTCCTCGGACTCCCATTGTTCCGCTTTGTCGCTTCTTTTTACGGGAACGTCATAATTTCCCTGAAACACATAAATGCAATAGGGAAAACCTGGCTGATACCGTTCCCCTATGTACTCGTATAGTGAAAGCAGCAGGGCATCGTTCTTCAGTTCGCATTCCCGTAACGCCATCATAAGCTGCCATATACTACCCGTTTTTCTGTCTTCGGACTGAAAGTGGTAATTTTTCAGTTCCGCATTGGTATCGGAGAAGGGTATGGCTTTGGCTATTTTAAGATTTTTCTCCCTGTCTGCGGGCGATAATTTCAAAAAATGTGTGTTAAAGGTGCCGTCTACGAAGCCCTCCTCGTCCATATAGGCTCCCGCTATCCTGCCGAAGCAGTTTCTGGAAACCGTCATCCTTCTGGTAAGCTCAAGCATATCTTCCCGGTCTATGTGCATAATCCGCTGCCTCCCGTACTTTTAATCGCTTCATTATATTCATGGTAGATCATTCTATTTGAAGGGGGTTCTATTTGGAGATTTCTGTGTTTGGGTTTCAGTTTTCTGATTGCCCTTCAAACATCTCTCTTAATTTTACCCCCGTTTCATACCCCTTTTTATAGAAATCATTAAGGCTCATTTCCAGATACTTATTTCTATAGCAAAGTTCCATCGTTACCGGACCATCATAATTGCAGAGCTTCAATTCCGTTATGATTTTCTTCCAGTCAATTGTTCCCTCAAAGGGCAATAAATGTAAATCATCACTTTTGTCATTGTCATGCAGATGTATGGCAAATATTCTGTCTCGAAACTTTTCAAAATCCAGCTCATCATCAAAATGAACATGATAATGTCCTGAATCAAAGCATATTCCTACATTATCATTGGTTATATTTTCTAATACATACTCTAAATAGCCTTTCCATATGGTATTTTCAAAAGCTATTTTCATATTTAAAGCTTTCCCGTAATCTGCAATTTCCTGCAATCTTCTCAAACCGATTTCATTATATTTCCGAGGTTCTTTTTTACCTGTCAGATGCATAATTACCATAGGAATATTGTTTTCTTTGCTAATTTTTATGTCATTCTTATATCTTTTGACTAATTTTTCTCCGCCCTCTCCATCACTGCCTTCTTCGTCGGCAAGCCACAGATCATTTATATTCTGATAACCAAGATGTGCAAAAATAACATTCAGCCCGCTTTTCCGAATCTGCTGCAGCTGCTCTTCCTGAGTCGGATTCCATTCTCTGTTATACCACTGTATAAAAACATTTTTAAAACCTGCTTTTTGAATTGCTTCTATTGTATCCATTACAGTGACATCTTTATTTGCATTGCTTACCACTACGGCAATTTCTCTATTATGCATTTTGTCTCCCATATGCTTTGGAGAGTATCAATTCAAGTGTATGAAAACCCTCTTTTATCTTGATTTACACCCTTTTTTACTCTGCCTTACAAAACAAATTATACTTAATAATCTCCACGCATTTATCACCATCAAATATAAATCGGACTATCGTATCTCTTCAAATTCCCTGTTTCCTCACTATCCAATCAACACCTGCTTCCCCCAAAAGGCAAAACCATACTTCCGGATCCGCTCATCAGGAATCCCCTTTGCCACAAGCGCAGCGCTGTAATTTTTCTGTTTGATCTGTTCCAATGCCGTCTGTACTGCGCTCTCCAAAGTTTCTCCCCTCCCTGCACGCACTGACTTAAACTCTATGATAAAGGCATCTTCTCCTGCCTCCCTTGGCTCCAACATCACATCATACCTGCCAAAACCACTTTCCCTATTGGAAGATATCACATAACGATCCTGCAATTCCACCATCATCCCCAACACAAAGCCATGGTAAAAACGCTCTGGTTCTTCTCTCCCTGACGGGTTCTTTCCAGTATCAAAGCTGCTGAACATTTTACTGGCAACGTCGTTCATATACTCATTCATACTCTCCAGGTCACCAATCAGCATGGCCTGAAAAAAAGCATTATGCACCGGACGGCATTTGCCAAACCACCCTTTTATCATCTGCCGGAACATGACCTGTACCTCCTTGTTCGTCAGCATCAGATCATACACTGTCACTCCGTTTTCTGTGTCAAGATCAGTATTCACTGCTTTCAGATAACCGCTGGCAAGAAACAGACTCCATACAGCCTCATCTTCCTGGTCTAACTGACTGAATACAATCTGTTCATCCAGGGCAATCCGGAAATCTCCTCCCTGCAGCAAATTCTCCATAGTCATCTTAATCTCCGGGCTTCCCTCACGAATCAGCTTCCCTGCCATTGAATTAGAACTGGTATTGACCCAATAGGGTGCCAGTTTCCGTTTGTCCAGGTAATTGATAACAGACCACGGATTGTATATATCCGAACGTTTTCCAAATGTAAAGCCGTCATACCACCGTTTCACTTCCTCTTTTCTATCTGAGAGACCAAATTCATCCAATGCCGCAAACGTCTCTTCTTCCGAAAATC
>OFFJ01002363.1_pt1 | contig 12162 bp, 9 predicted proteins | sample 1521261 | NCBI WGS metagenome assembly OFFJ01 (sample SAMEA3504122, study PRJEB24116) | mouse gut metagenome | biome: mouse gut; feature: mouse-associated habitat; material: faeces | place: Denmark | collected 2011 | reverse complement strand
TCGGTTTCTTTCAGTCAAGCCGACGTGTGAACAGTAACCGTTTCGTCATTTAATGGCTTTTCGCGCTTACGTAGAGGTTGACAAACCAGAAACCTCCCTCGTATAATAGCTATAAGCAGTAATACAAAATATCATACATGAACGGGGTAAGATAACATGAAAAGCATTCGCACAAAAATAACTTTATGCCTCATAGTGACCGTAGTAACGGCACTGGTTGCAGCAGGCATCTCCGGCATTGTGCCGAATTACCGCAGTACCATCTCCACGGTAAACCACATGATGAGCGAAACCGCAGTACTTGCCGCGGAACGCGTGGAACAGGAGCTGACAGCATACAGGAACGTGGCAATGGACGCAGGCTGCATTCCTCAACTGTCCGACCCGGAAGTTCCGTCGGAAGAGAAAAAGTCCATCATCGATGAACGCTGTTCCATGCACAATTTTCAGCGCGGAAATATCATCGGGCCGGACGGCATCAGTATTTTCGACGGAAAGGATTATTCGGACCGCGAGTACGTACAGCAGGCTCTGCAGGGTAATATTTTTGTATCTGAGCCGCTGATCAGCAAGATCACCGGAGAATTGTCCATCATGGTGGCTGCTCCCCTGTACGCCGACGGAATCTACGGTTCTTCCATTGTGGGCGTGGTATATTTCGTTCCTCCCGAGACTTTTTTGAACAACATTGTCTCTTCCATCCAGATTGGAGAAAACAGCAGAGCCTACATGATCAATAAGTCCGGCGATACCATTGCCGACGTTACACTGGATACAATCACTGTCCAGAATATCGAAGCCGAAGCAAAAAACGACTCTTCCCTGAAAGATCTGGCTTCCCTCCACGACTCCATGCGCCGGGGAGAAAACGGTTTCGGAGGCTATGACAGCCCGACAGGGAAAATGTTCATGGCCTATGCGCCCGTAAGCGGTACAGACGGCTGGAGCATCGCAGTCACTGCGCCCCAGATGAACTACCTGGCCTCTACATATAAAGGAATGGTAATTAATATCCTGGTAATGGCCGGAGGCATTCTGATCTCCATCATCATCGCGCTGCTTCTGGCAAACAGCATCAGCAAACCCATGAAAGCCTGCGCAAAAAGGATGCAGCTGCTTGTGGAAGGCGATCTGGACACCCCTGTGCCGAAGATCAGCAGCAAAGACGAAACAGGCATGCTGGCACGTTCCACAGCCTCTCTGGTAGAGGGATTAAGCACTGTAATTAACGATATCAGCTATCTGCTGACTCAGCTTGCAGGTCAGAATCTGAATGTCCGCACCGAGCACGAGGAAGTGTATGTGGGAAGCTTTCGAAATATCCTGATCTCCATGCGCAATATGAAGCTGGAACTGAGCCAAATCATCCGCCAGGTGAACGGCTCCGCCAATCAGGTATCCTCCGCAAGCAGTCAGCTCTCTTCCAGCGCCCAGGCCCTGAGCCAGGGAACCGTGGAACAGGCCAGCGCCGTAGATGAACTGGCAGCACAGATCAACGAAATCTCTTCCCAGGCAAAAAGCACGGCCGGGAACGCTTTGGAAGTCCGCAGCCAGACCCATCAGGCAGGCGAAGAAATCTCCCGCTGTAATCAGCAGATGCAGAAGCTGGTGGATTCCATGGATAAAATACAGAACTGCTCCAATGAAATCGGAAAAATTTTAAAGACCATCGAGGATATCGCATTCCAGACCAATATTCTGGCTCTGAACGCCGCCGTGGAAGCTGCCAGGGCAGGCAGTGCAGGAAAGGGATTTGCCGTCGTGGCAGAAGAAGTTCGCAGTCTGGCAGGAAAATCCGCAGAAGCTGCCAAGAACACTTCCGTCCTGATACAGCGCTCCTCAGACGCGGTGGATTCTGGTTCGGGCATTGCGAAAGAAACTGCCGATATTCTGTCAGAGGTAGTACACAGCATACAGGCTGTTGTTAATTCCATCGACGGCATCGCAACGATATCCAACGAACAGTCAGATGCCGTCTGGCAGGTCTCTGAGGGTATCAATCAGATATCCATGGTAGTACAAACTAACAGCGCAACGGCTCAGGAGGGCGCGTCAGCAAGTGAACAGCTGTCCGCAGAGGCCGCAGGACTGAAGGAATTGGTAGATCAGTTCCGGTTGGCTTCCGAATAAGCCTTCATTTCCGTGAAAAAGCGGTTCTGCAATTTATAAGTGGCTGTTGGAAAATGATATCCGTATACAATACATAGCTGCAATTCTTGAAATATCGGAAGCTATATTACGTAAATGTGCTCATTTTCCAACAGCCGCTGTTATATTCTCTGGTGTCTCTCTATTTCTACTTATTGTATTTATGCAATGCCGCGCTCAAGCTGTTCGGAATTCCTCCGGGTCCTCTGACCGCAAAGATCCCGTATTCGCTTTTCAATACCTCGAAGGTAAGCTTCTCCCCTGAATATCTTTTATTCAGCTGAATCTTCATCAGTGCATTGATAGCCATTTTCCCGTCCTGATAACAGTATGGAATATCTGTCTCTACAGACTTCGCCTCTAATTCCGCTGTCCCTTATTTTCAGGATTCTTCAGACTCTTCGGATGGCAGAGCCTTTTTATCCGGAAGCTGTACCAGAATCACCGCGCAGAAGACCAGTATACAGCCTGTCAGCTCCCTGCCGGTCAGTGTCTGATTCAGGATTATCCATCCCGCCAACACGGAAACCGTGGATTCCAGGCTGAGAATCAGAGAGGCTATGGCCGGATCGGTACCCTTCTGTCCCAACACCTGCAGCGTATAAGCAACACCGCAGGAAAGGATACCCGCATATGCCAGAGGAATAATGCCGTTCACGAAATCGCCCATATCAGGTCCTTCAAAAAGAAAAGCAAGAATACCTGCAGTGACTCCCGCCGTCAGAAACTGGATACAGGAAAGCTCCACACCATCCACTCTGGGTGAAAAATAGTCAATCACCAGAATATGTACGGAGAACAGAACGGCACAAAGAAAGACAAGACTGTCTCCTCTGCCAAGGGAAAGGCTCTCGCTCATGCACAACAGATACATGCCAAATGCCGCGATTGCCGCGCCTGTCCAAACCTTTCCTGCTATCTTCTTCTCTAAAAAGAGTCCGAAAAAAGGAACCAGAATGATATATAATGCAGTGATAAAGCCGGCTTTTCCCACTGTGGTATACAAAATACCATACTGCTGCAACAGAGAGGCCGCACACAGCACCAGACCGCAGCATACGCCCCCTGTCAATGTAGTCCTGAAGTCCGCAGGTTTCTCTTTCTGTCTCTTCTTTCTCGCCCGATTAAAACAGACCACCGGCAAAAGCACTGCGCTTCCCATGAGAAACCTGGCACCGTTAAAGCTTAACGGCCCCAGGTAATCCATGCCCACACTCTGGGCTACAAAGGAAGTTCCCCAGATAAAAGCCGCCAGAAAGAGCATCAGGCTGTTCTTCCATGACACTTTTGCCTGTCCCGTTCCCGGTATTTTCTTTGGTTCCTTCTTCGATTCTTTCATCATATACTGCGCCTTTCATGGATTTTTCTTCAGACTCAACGGTTTCCGGCTTTCACAATGCTTCATCTCCATGCATCGGCTCCCTGCCATACTCGTGAGCGCATTGATTCCTGGCAACAGAAAGCACCACTTCTATACGTAGCCGTTTTTCCGTTCCAATTTCTGAAGCGCACACTCATTATACATTTTGTCTGACAAAAGTTATTGATTTTCCACGGAACCCATTACCAGGTTTCTAAATCTCGAACACCCGGAATTCATCCGCAACTTCCTCCCCGGCAAGCCCGCCCTTTGCCATCTCAAAACTGTTATCTCCCAGGATTTCCTGCAGATCTGCCTCCTCCACAGGAGCAAGCGCCTGCCAGTTGACGCCCAAACCATCCGTCGGGCTGCTGTGCCATCAGATGCTTCTGCACATTGTCCTGTCCAGGAATTTCCTGCTGCAGCCCCTTCATAAACGGTTCTTCGGCCGACGTGCCCAACATATCCCGGTGAACCTGATAACGGATGCCCGGACAGGCGTTTTCCTCTGCTTTTTTCCTTTTGCATTGACAGACAGCCGTATACGGATTCGCTTACTGTCCGTCCAGCATTTTCCTCACATCCTCCAGATAATCCTCATAGACTTCAAAGTCATTGTCCAACAGTCCGTCACCGACCATATCGGATGCTTTTTCGTTAATGCCCTCCGCCAGAACCTCCAGCATAATGCCCTGTTGGTCGGCGAACAGCTTCAGGTTTGTTTTATCATTCAAAATGATATTCAGTGCCTGCCGCTCCATCTCCGTCAATGCTTCTCTCAATGCTTTCCATTCGTCATTTCCGGTACCTTTTTCAGTATATTCAGCTGCCTGAATCCGGGTATCCTGATTCGAATGCGGCAGTTCTGTCCTCATTCCGTCCGGAAGCTCTGCCAGCATTATGTCCGGTATATCCTTCTGATCTGCAATCAGATTCTTTTTCGAGACGTTTTCTCCTTCTGCGGATTCCTCCCGGCTCTTCGATGCGTCTTTTTTGCCGGGCACATCTCCCGCTTCAACCAACCTCTGCGCCTGGTTCTTCCCATCTGCATCATGGACAGCCTCTGCACCTGCCAACCCCGAAAACAAAATTCCTTCCTCCGGCACCGTATGCTCCGAAAGCGAGATGCCCTCTTCTGACACCGTATGCTCCGAAAGCAAAATGCCCTCTTCCGGAACTGTCAGCTTTTCCTGGATTGCATAAGCTTCCCGGCGGATTTTTTCCAGCGCTCCCGCACTAACTCGAACAACCGTTCTGTTCTCTTCCTTATAGAATGCCTTCACCGCATCCGTAATGACGGTTTCCAGGCATATACCTGCCTTTTTCAGTTCGTCCGCCATTACAGGACTGAGCATATTCGGATTCGCGGAAAGTTTATATTTGAATTTCGTCACTTCCCTGAGTACAGCCTCCGTCTGCTTCATCACATATCCCAGAAGCCGCCTGCCGCTGTCCGCAGTAATCATGGCACTGCATGTCCATTCATTATGACTGCATACATAGACTTCCCTTCTGGACAGCACTACCTTCCTGTCTCTCTGCCTGACAGACGGATAAAATAATGCCCCCTTGAAAGGAACCCATATGGACATATTCCGGGCAGGCTGAAACAGACAGGACTCAAATGCAAAACCGCCTTTTGCCAACGCTTCCCGAAGGCGTTCCAGAGTAAAGAAGAAACACCTCTGAATCATATCCTCCCGCCCTTCTCCGTAAAAGACAGATTTCCTGATATCATATTTGGAAATGGCACAATAAAAGTCAAAGCCCTCTTCCTCATCCTTCATGCCCGGATAATAAGCCTCCAGCCCGTTCTCCTCCACAAAATCAGGGAAACTCCGGGGCAATTCGTAATAAATATGATAATCCTTCAGCCATCTCGGCACATATTTGTCCACCGATTTGTCATATACCCGAAAGGCCTCCCAGAAAAACAGCAGTCGCCCCAGCCCTTCCTCCGGGCTGTCCACGCCTATATTGTTCAGCAGCTCATAAATATACAAATAAGCGTAGGACAGCGAGATATGTTCCACTTTTTCCTTCCGAATCTGCGTTCTCCAGGTAAAAAAGGTCCGCAGCTGGTCATAGCCCATCATCTGATAGCAGGGGAAGTAAGAAGAATACGGTACTGTCTTCTCATACTCATCCTCGAAATCCTTCATAAACATCCCCTGTTTATAGAAGGTCTTTGCATTTTCCCGCTGCATCCTCTGATCGTAGAAATTAGAGTTACGGAAACCAGGGTACCTGTCCTCCCTGGCAATATCCCGCATCCTGTTGAACAGTTCCCGGACCGGGTCCTCTTCCCGACTTTCGATATGTTCCGGGACAGGCTGCTGCCCGAACGGCCATTTCCATGCGGACAGCGCCGTTTTATTCTCCTTTCTTTCCGCCGCTTCCGCTGAAGCCCATGCATCTGCTTTCTTCTCTTCTACCCCTGCCAACCCTGGCGCTTCCTTCTCATCTGCCGTTCCGGCCGGGTTCCATGCTTCCGTTCCTTTTTCCGCTCCTGCAGGAACACCGGGCAGGGGAACCGCTCCCGGTACCTGTATGATTTCCCCATCCTGTACCGGGCCTGCATCATATTCTATCTCAAAATAAGGAGCCTCCTCAAAGGAAAGAACTTCTGTAATCCTGCGTTGGGACAATGGCTGCGGGACGGTTTCCTTCTGTCTTTCCTCACTCTGTATCTGTTCAAAAATCTCAAATGCTTCATAGTCTCTGCCATCTTTTCCCATAATTGCCCATACTCTCCCACAGCAGTCCTGTCCGCTCCTGCTAAAACAGCCCTTCTTTCTGTTTCAGCCTAAGCCCAAACATACGTTCTATTATATCAGAGGTCCATAGAGCATTCAACACCCGCTCTCCCGGTTTGAAGTGACTGTATAACGCCCTCTCAGATCCACCAACAGCCCCAGACAAAACCGTGGCAGAATCTTTCCGGTTCCGTCTTCCCGGAAGGTCTATTCCCATTGTCAAAGAAGCTGAAAGTCTCCATAACCACCCGGTTCATATAATAAATAGTTCCGAAACGTTTTGGACGAGCGAGCAGGGTGACGGCATCCCCGTTTTCCCGCCACTCTTTGATAAATTTCATCTTGTCTGCGTAAAAATAATGATTCTTTATAAACGACTGCCAGCCAACAAACTCCAGCTTAGGCTATACTTTCTTCCCTATAGATTACAATGCCGCCTCCATGTCCCCCGGAAATACCTCCCCACAAAACAGCAAACCCGGAAAATCCAGTCAACCACCATGGCCGCCCATACGCCAATGGCCCCCATTCCCATATGAACACCGAATACAAGGCTCAAGCCGATACGGAATGTAACCATGGAAAAAATCGCTGTCACCATGGTATATTTTACATCATTGCAGGCCCTGAGCATATTGGGCAGCACAAAAGATGCCGGCCAGAGCAGCATCGCCATACCATCATGAATCATCACAAGGATATATGCCAGGCCCGTAGCCTCCTCTCCCAGGCCGTAAAGTGCCAGAACAGGATGCAGGAACAGCAAAATCAGGCTGTTTATCACCGCGGTGGCAGCATAAGTAATCAGCAGGAGTTTTTTCGTGTAATACCGCACCTGGGCCAGATCACCCGCACCCACGCATTGTCCGATTACGGTAATCATGGCAAGGTTCATGCCCTGTCCCACGATACATCCCATGCTGTCCAGGCTGTTGGCCACGCCGTTCGCGGCAATCTGCGCCGTTCCGAATCCCGCGATGATACTCACCACAACCACACGGCCCAGCTGGAAAATACCGTTTTCTATACCGCTGGGAATCCCTATATGCAGAATTTTCTTAGCCACTTTCCATTCAAACCGAAAACGCTCTTTGCTCAGATGGATCAGATTTTCCGGATTTTTCAACAAAACATAAAGAATAAAACTGGCCACTGCTCTGGAAATCAGCGACGGCACCGCTACCCCTGCCACCCCCATTTTCAGCCCAAATACACAGATGGCATTGCCGCCTACATTGATAATATTCATGAGGATGGATACCTTCAGGGTTATCCGTGAATTTCCCATGGAGCGAAACAGCGCCGCGCAGGCATTGTAAACAGCCAGAAAGGGAAAAGATATTGCGGAAATAATCAGATAAGTAATGGCATTCTGCATTACATCCGCCTCTATTTTTCCGAAAAAAAGATTCAGAATCAGCCTGTGGCCCGCAATGACCAAAACAGAAATTATGATGGTAATGACGGCATTGACCCAGAGGAGCTGCCTGGCCGAACGGCAGGCTTCCTCACGTCTGGATGCTCCGATAAACTGACTGGTGACCACCGCCCCTCCGGTAGCCAGGGCCGCCAGCATGCTGATGATGAAGTTATTGAACATATCCACCAGAGAGACTCCGGAAACTGCCGCCTCACCCACAGAAGAAATCATCATGGTGTCAGCCATTCCCACCGTGATGGCAAGCGCCTGTTCCATAATCAGCGGAATAATCAGCTTTTTTATGTCCCGATTGGAAAATATTCTGACATCAGTGTCTTTTTCTCCTGTTTCCATCTCTTCGTCTCCTGTTCCCTTCATCTGCTTAGTATCATTCTTACTGCTTCCTTTAATGTATCACTGAAATCAGCCAGATCATCGAAAGTAATGACTTTCAGTCTGATGAGATCCGCAATATCGAAAAATGCGTTTGATTTGCTCATCTCAATCGTGACGCCCAGATGCTTTCTGTCTCCCTTGATCCTCTGCTCCAGCTTCCGGAATCTGTCTGAAGGATTGCCTTCGTCCGAACTCAGCAACGCTATATACTCCTTATTCAGGCGATCCATATAGTTTTCCTGCCAATCGGCTATTTTTTCTCTATACAGCTTCCAGTCACTTTTTGATATGTTCATTTTAACAGCCTCCGTATTCTTCTGATATCCTTCCGGAGGTTTATATTCCAGCAGCCGATGAATCGTTTTTGCTTCCATCCCGGTCGTTTCAGACATCCGTTTCGCCGCTCTTCCGGTAGGCGCCGCCAGTATGATCCGGCATCCTGCCTTTCGATAGGCGGAAATAATCCCCATGGTTGTAGTCGTCTTTCCGGTCCCCGGCCCGCCGGTCAGAACCATCACTTTCGATGAAACCGCTGTACGGATCGCTTCTAACTGGATCTCATCGTATGTAATATCCGATTGCCTGCGAACCTGGGACAGAACTGCTTTCACATCCATTTTCATCCTGCGTTCAGAAATCAACAGTTTGACCAGCCTCCTGGCACACCCGGTCTCAGAAAAGAAAAAGGGCGGCAGATAAATGGCTTCTTCATCCCTGATCACATCCTCGGTGCGGAGCATTTCATCCAATGTGATCTCCAGCTCCGGGGTATCCACTTCCAAAAGCTCCACCGCCTTTTTAATCAGCTGCTCCCTGTCCCCATAACAATGCCCGTCTTCTGCCAGCTTGTTTAATGTATAGAACAGTCCGCTCCGCAAACGGATAAAGCGTCCCTTTTCAATCCCCAGTTTTTCGGCGATCATATCCGCAGTCTTAAATCCGATTCCCCAGATGTCATCTGCCAGACGGTAAGGGTTCTCCTGTACCACGCTGATACTGTCGCTTCCGTAAGTTTTAAAAATCTTTGTGGCATGGGTAGTATTCACCTCATGGCTCTGCAGAAAGAGCATGATATTCTTGATCTCTTTCTGTTCCTGCCAGCTCTTCTTAATCCGTTCTACGCGGATCTTCCCGATTCCTTCCACCGTAATGAGATCATCTGGCGTATCCTCTATTATGTCCAGCGTATCCTTTCCGAATTTCTGAACAATCCGCTTTGCAAACTTCGGCCCGACGCCTTTGATCAGGCCGGAACCTAAATATTTCTCAATCCCGTAGACTGTTGCAGGGAGAGTCTCTTCAAACTTCTCTACGGAAAACTGCCTGCCGTATTTGGCATCCATCTTCCAGAACCCCTCCAGAGATAGAACGGAACCAACATGTGTATCCGGCATGATCCCGACAACAGTGACCAGGTCGTTATAATTTTTAGCCGCCACCTTTAATACGGTGTAACCATTTTCTATATTCGTATAAGTAATCCTTTCAACTACGCACCGCAGGTGTTCCATATTGTTCTCCTTTAGTTTAGGCTGTCATCCATATAGAAAAGGCCTTATTCCTGATTTACTTCGGCTTCGTAAATTGCGTGGTCATAGGCACGGCGCGTGTCCGCGTCAAACAGTACGAAACGTACAATATCAATAGCATCCGGATGCCGGATGCAGAACTCTTTCACCGTCTTTACCGCTATCGCTGCCGCCTGGTCTACGGGATAGCTGTAAACGCCTGTGGATATGGACGGAAATGCAATCGTCCGGATACCCTTTTCAACAGCCGTCTGCAAAGAATTCCGATAAGCATTTGCCAGCAGCTCCTGCTCACCGTTTTTACCGCCATGCCATACCGGCCCCACTGTATGGATCACATATTTACAGGGTAGCTTATATGCACCCGTAATCTTTGCTTCTCCGGTATTGCACCCGTTCAGCGTCCGGCATTCTTCCAGCAGCTCTTTTCCAGCCGCCCGGTGTATGGCTCCGTCAACGCCTCCGCCTCCCAGAAGACTTCTGTTCGCTGCATTTACGATAGCCTCTAAATCTTCAACCTTTGTAATATCACCCTGTACTGTTTGAATCTTCATATTCCACGCTCCATTTAATCAATCATCAATTCCTTGTGTCTTTTCATATTCCCGGTAACTTTTCTGAGTCAGAGTATTTTCAAAATCAGCCGTTCCAGCGACTCTTCAAATCTTACATCATCCTCTGCCGTCCGCTTTGCAGGCCCTTTCAGATGATATTTTGATTTTGAGCGCCGTATTTTCTTACTGATATGCCGTTCCATCAGCATGCGGTCGATATTCTCATCCGTATACCATTTTCCGCTCTGATGGATTCCATACGCACCTTTTCCCAGAATCATGGCAGCCACTCCATAATCCTGCGTTACCACCAGATCTCCCTTCTGACATAGGCCAACCAGTGCAAAATCCACTGCATCCGCACCGGCTCCAATCACTTTGACTTCACTGTACTCAGACTGCAGCACATGGTTTGTATCGCACAGAAGGATTACGGGTATCCCATATTTTTCTGCCATATGCTCCACAATCGAAACAACCGGGCAGGCATCTGCATCTACCAGTATCTTCATAGAAACGCTCTCCACAACTCTTGATTTAATATCACCATATTAACACAAGCATTAGGATTTTTCTATATATTGTCTCTCAAAGGATGGCATGAGTTATCTTCTTAACGCCGGACGCTATTTCAAATTGCTTTCATTTACCTGCACTTCTTCCGGGGAAATATCATCCCGGAACCCTTTAAAGACAGGCTGCCTGAAAGACTGAAGCGTATTCGGCATATATTCCACCACGCAGACCAAACCCGGCTCCACCCAGACAGCGTTTTCATTCCCTGTCGGCAGCATCCGGAACGGATTCCTTCCGGTTTCTTCCAACCGCGCAACTGTATCTTTCGTCACCCCGGAAGTGACATGGCCTTTATAAACAAGCGAACCAAGCCGGTATTTTGCCAGCACCAGACTGAAGGTATGTCCGCCTTTTGGAATATAACCTGCAACAATGAAGTCTTCATCTGCCATACGCTTAAATTTTACCCAGTCTTTTGTACGCTTGCCCATAAAATAAAGACTCTCTTTCCGTTTTGCCACAACCCCTTCCAGTTCCCTTGCCTCTGCCGCCTGATAGAGCGCCGTTCCTTCTTTTTCGATATAGCGGGATACAGCAATCCTGTCATTTTCCGTAACCATAGTGGAAAGCATGTGTTTCCGTTCCATAAGGGATTGGAAAACCAGTTCCTGATTTCCCTGGTAAATGCAGTCAAATGCAACGAAGGAAGCGGGGAACCGTTCTGCCTCCATTCGCATTTTAAACCGATCCGTCAGCATAGTTCGTTTCTGGAGACGGTAAAAATCCGGCACGCCGCCTGCAAGCACCACAATTTCTCCATCCAGAATACATCTCTCGTTTACATGATTATAAATCTCTGCAAGCTCCGGAAATTTCGGGAGCATCTGCATATTCCGTTTATTCCGAAAATCTACAGCATTCTTATCAACATAAGCAAGACAGCGGAATCCATCCATCTTCAGTTCGTAGATCCAGTCCGGATCATCGAAGGCTTCCATCTGCTGTGCAATCAGCATAGAGCTCGCACTGCGGTTTTCATACAGTTCCATCACGCTGTACCTGTAAGCTGTTTCTGGCTGTCCTCATCCGGATTTTTTGATAATTCCAGGCTTTTTTGCAGGGCTTCCATCAGGTCGATCACATTTGACGGACTGCTGCTTTCCACTGCAACAATTTCCTGGCCCTGAATCTTCTTCATGATCGCTTCCCGGAGCCTGGCCTGGTATTCATCCTGAAAATCTTCTGCCTTGAAGGGCTTTGTCATATTTTCAATCAGCATTTTTGCCATATTGAGTTCGTTTTCATCTAATTTCATCTTGGGAACTGCCTTCGGTATGGCTGCAATCTCATCATGATAAAATAACGTCTTTACGATAATTCCTTCCTTTGTGGGATATAATACCAGCAGTTTTTCATTGGTTCCCATTACGGTTTTAGCAATCGCAACTTTCTTCTGGGAGAGCAGAGACTGGCGAAGCAGTTC
>OFFJ01002362.1_pt1 | contig 12164 bp, 11 predicted proteins | sample 1521261 | NCBI WGS metagenome assembly OFFJ01 (sample SAMEA3504122, study PRJEB24116) | mouse gut metagenome | biome: mouse gut; feature: mouse-associated habitat; material: faeces | place: Denmark | collected 2011 | reverse complement strand
CGGCGGCATTATCGCCCAGAGGGCATCCGTATCTGGCGCTGCCGGAGGCTGCCAGGCAGAAATCGGAGCGGCATCCGCCATGGCTGCCGGCGGCGTGGCATTCCTGATGGGCGGCAATGCGGAAGCCATCTCCCATGCCGCCGCCATGGCCATGAAGAATCTGCTGGGGCTGGCCTGCGACCCGGTTGCAGGGCTGGGGGAAGTCCCCTGTGTCAAGCGGAATGTCATCGGCGCGGTCAATGCGCTTACCGCGGCCGACCTTGCCGGAGCCGGTATCCGCAGCAGGATTCCGCCTGATGAAGTATTTGACGCCATGCGCAATGTAGGCAGGATGCTTCCTGAAGACCTGAAAGAAACCGGCAAGGGCGGCCTGGCGGCAACCCCTACCGGCATCGCTTTCCGGGATAACCTGAAAACCTTCTGATTTCTGCCGGGCATTACAGCACATCTTTATATTGCTGATAGTTTCTGCCCCCGGCGTTTTCTTTCTGAACGCTGCAAGCAGCGGGGTATTAGACCTGTGAAAGAATAAACCGCTCAGAACTCAGCCGGCATCGCCGACCGATTCTGAGCGGTTTTTCCCTTCTCCACTATTCGCTCATACTTTAAAAATCAGTTTTCTCTGCCTTTTACTCCGGAATAAAATTCTGGTACAGCGCCACCTGGTCAGCAATACACTTCCAGCTGCTGGTAGAATTCCCCGTCACACAGAGATATTCTTTCCCGTCGTTTCCCACAGCAAGACTCGCTGCACAACTGCCCGACTGGTCCACAAACCCCGTCTTGCCGCACAATATCTCACCATGGGTATCCTTATCCTCAATCCTGCGCAGGAACCAGTTGGAAATCACCAGCCCTTCCGGGTGCTGCTCCGTAAACGTGGTCGTGTAGGTACGGGCCGACAATATTTCCCGGCAAAACGCATCGTCTGCCGCAGCCTTCATGATTACAGCCATGTCATACGCTGTTGTATAGTGTGCCTCATCATACAATCCCACACAATTGGTAAAGTGCGTACTCTCCGCCAATCCCAGCTCAGCCACCTTCTCGTTCATCAACTCCACAAAGGCCTCATGGGAGCCGGACACATATTTTGCCAACGCCAGAGACGAATCGGCTCCGGAAGGCAGAATTGTCCCATACAGCAAATCACGGACCGGCACTTCCTCATCCAGGTCGTATCCTGTGACGCTGCACTCATTGACATAACAATAATCCGTTATATCTATGGTAATGGGTACGGTCACATCCAGGTCCGCTTCCGTGAGATGCTCCGCCGCCACCAGCAATGTCAGCACCTTGGTCATGGAAGCTGGATTCATCCTTTCATGAGCCTCTTTCTGTGCCAATACAGTGCCGTCTTCCGTATCTATCAGTATGCCGTACTGACTGATAATCGTCTCGTCAAACTCCACTGTATTCTCACTGTCATGAGCCTCAAAATACAACGTTTTCCCCGCCAGCGTGTCATTGGGCATTTCTTCCGCAGGCAGTGTATCTCCGGGCTCGCTCATCGGCATCGTTTCCGGCCCTTCCGGAAAATCAACTGTTTTCCTCGCCATCTGATTGCCCTTTCTCCGTCCTGACGTTTCCGCTTCCCTGCCGTCTCCACCGTCTGCGGTTCCGCTCTCATCTGTATGTTTTGAACCGGCTACTCTCTGTTCCTCATCTGCCGCACCTGCTTCCGAAGTACTGCTTTCCGCTCCGCCTGCCGGAACAGTTCCTTCCCTCTCTCCTTCTTCCGAAAACATGCCCTCCCGATTATCCGCTGTCAAACCTGCCTCATCACCGATTCCATCCGGCCCGACACCGCCGCCATTCAGAGTTTCGGAGCCTCCTGAAGCCGCATCCTGCAGCTCCACTAATCCTATCCCCCTCTCACTGCCCTGTTCCTGACTGCTCTCATCCTTTCGTGAAAATACGGCCGATCCGATGCCTGCTCCAAGCACGACCAATACTGCCGCCAAAGCCGCTGCTATGCCCCACCTTTGCATAAATTCAGCTTTACGCTTCTCCCGCTTCATTTCTTCTATCCGCTTTTTCCGGCGGATCTGACGTTCTTCTTCCGTCTCCATCTATATTCTATTTCCTTTCTTTTCCTGTTTTGTCTTCATACCCATAAACATATTATACGCAAATCCGCCGGAATATACAAATCCGTTGAAATCAAGGCTATAGCCGGCAGTCTTGAAACCGCTGTTACGACAGCGACCTTGCTATATCACATTACTGCAAATCACTTCCACATGCAGCATCGTTTGGCGTCCGGTATCATTTACCGCTTTCCATGCCGTAAGCCTCTGAAAGCTGTCGAAAATCTCCACATCTTACCTCAAACTGTTCGTAATAATCCTTCTCCGTTTCATAAAGCTGCATGAAAAATGTCTGCAGCAACAGCAAATTAAGCTGCTTCGACCTGTCACTGTTCTCTTCCCCTGCCACAGCCTCCTCCAGGCTGTTCAGCAGAGCATGCCATTTACACAGAAATTCATGGTTTCTGCCCTGTTCCGGCGTGTCAATCCATTTGCTCACCTTTACCTTGGAGCGCTCGGATGACGCACATTCATGAATCTGGAGAAAATACTGAAAATCACCGTTCTCATAATACCGCCCAAGCGGGAACAGCCTGCAGATTCCCGGACGAACCCCATGAATACTGCACCGTCCCTCTCCGTCCAGAAAAACACATCTTTCTTCCCGTCCTGTCATCCTCAGATTGGGCAGAATGACGCCGTCCACCACATTCAGCTCCACAAACCCTTCCGTAAGAAGCTCGGGCAAACTCTTTCCGAGCCCCTGCTGCATCCGGTACACATCATACGGGTCCAATATAACGGAACTGCCCATACCCGTGCAGCACTTATGGCAGCCCTTGCATCCATGGCAGTCCGCCTTCACCATATCATTGCCTTTATACAGACGCCCGTCCGAAATCTCCTCAAGAGAGACCTTACGCTTCATCTCAACCCCCACAATACCCGGAAAACATTCCTGTCCCAACCTCATTTCTCCGCCCGGAATTCTCCTATGGCGCTGCTTTCTTCATCTGCACTCTTTTCCTCAAATTCCCCGCAGTCATTATTGTAACCCGTATACGGCACCATGTCCTTTTTTATGTTCTGCCATATCATACTTTCGCTTATTTTTTTGTGTTACCGATTATAAAGGCGAAGAAAACATATCACCCTACTCTTTAGAATTGCCACAGATACCATTCTCCTGATTCTCAAAAACAGAACTTATAATGAAAATTATACCAATCAGACAGGCAAAGTCAAGATCTCTTCCCCAAAATACCCATCTGTATTTTCTTAATTTTTTAAAAACCGGATATTCCTTTCGGAAAGTCAAAAATTTTCCACAGAAAAATCCCGTAAAAACGTTCAGTCAGACTGTTCGCTTTTACGGGATTTCGTTTTTATATCTTTGTTGAAATAATTATCTGTTTTTGTCAGAATATAGGTTTTATGTCTTAGTTCTTCGCAGCCATTTCTGTGCGCAGCTTCTCGGTCAGAGCAGGAACGATCTTGTTCAAATCGCCTACGATACCGAAGTCAGCCACATCGAAGATAGGCGCCGTATCATCCTTGTTGATGGCAATGATGATATCGGACTCTTCCATACCTGCCAGATGCTGGATTGCGCCGGAAATACCGATCGCAAAGTATACGTTCGGGCGAACGGTCTTACCGGTCTGCCCAACCTGCAGATCTTTCGGCTTCCAACCTGCATCAACAACGGCACGGGAACAGCTTACCGTAGCATCCAAAACCGCTGCCAGATCTTCAAGGATCTTGAAGTTTTCAGGGCTTCCCACACCACGTCCGCCGGAAACAAGGATCTTTGCGTCCATAATATCCACGGTATCGGAAACTGCCTTGACAACTTCGAGAATCTCAACATACTTGTTGTCAGGTGTAAATCCCGGATTGTAAGAAATTACTTCCGCTTTTCTGCCGGCTTCTCTCGGTGCTTTCTGCATAACGCCCGGACGAACCGTTGCCATCTGAGGGCGGAACTCGGGACATGCAATCGTAGCGATGGTGTTGCCGCCGAATGCAGGACGTGTCATCAGGAGCTGGTTGTGAAGCTGCTCTCTGCCCGGAATCGGATTGATCGGGAAATCGCCGATCTCAAGCTGTGTACAGTCTGCTGTCAGACCTGTGTGAATCCTTGCGGATACCCTGGGACCAAGGTCACGGCCGATGGCTGTTGCACCAATCAGGAAGATCTCAGGCTTATATTCGTTAATCACAGATGCCAGTGCATGAGCATAAGGCTCTGTTCTGTACTCTTTCAGTTCGGGATCGTCCACAACGATCACCTTGTCTGCGCCATACTCAGCCAGTTCATCAGCCAGAGGAGCAACTTCCGAGCCGACAAGAACAGCCGTCACATCTACGCCCAGATCTTTCGCAAGGTCTTTTCCCTTGCCCACTAATTCCAAAGCAATTCCGCTGAGTACGTTGTCTACCTGCTGGGCAAAGACAAATACTCCTTTATAATCTTGAATATTCATTGTTTGAACCTCCATTTATTTTAACATTACATTCCTTAAATGACGTGTTTCACTTTCAGCTTATCTACGATGTAATCCACGGATTCCGTCACATCAAGATTTACCTTCTCGCCGGCACCCTTTCTCACCTTGTCGGAAGCCCTTGCAATCTGCGTCGGGGAACCTTTCAGGCCAAGGTTAGAGTCTTCCACATCTTTCAGATCAGCTCTGCCCCATACGGTGATCTCCGCATCATAAGCATCAAAGATTCCGCCGGGTGTCATATAACGAGGCTCATTTAATTCAGCCAGTGCCGTAATCAGGCAGGGCATCTGTGCCTTCAGCACATGATATCTGTCGTCATACTGACGCTGTACGATCACACTGTCACCTTCGATCTTGATATCCTGTGCATAACTGATAACAGGAATATCGAGATGCTCGGAAATCTGAGGACCAACCTGTGCGGTATCGCCATCAATAGCCTGACGTCCTGTGATAATCAGATCATATTCCAGATTGCGGATCGCGCCTGCCAGTGTCTGGCTTGTAGCCCATGTATCCGCACCGCCGAGAACTCTGTCCGTTACAAGGATTCCCTTGTCCGCTCCCATAGCCAGCGCTTCACGGAGCACTTCCTCTGCCTTCGGAAGTCCCATTGTCACAACAGTAACTTCTGCGCCATACTGATCTTTTAACCTAAGAGCCGCTTCCAGGCCTGCCTTGTCATCAGGATTCATGATAGCAAGCATTGCGCCACGGTCCAGCGTACCATCGGGATTGAACTTTACGCCGCCCTTTGTATCAGGCACCTGTTTTACACAAACAACAATTTTCATTGTATTATCTCTCCTTTTTATTTTCTTTCTTCTTATAAATCCGTAAGAGGATATTTTTCGCGGTGCTGCGTCGCACCGTTCTCTCTGCATGTTCGCCCCTGCGAGCAGGGCTCACACGCACCTCGCACGGCTTGCCGTCTTACTTAAGCAGTGACGCGGAAATTACCATTCTCTGTACTTCGGATGTGCCTTCGTAGATCTCGGTGATCTTGGCGTCACGCATCATGCGCTCTACATCGTACTCTCTCGTGTAGCCGTAACCGCCATGGAGCTGCACTGCCTTTGTGGTAACTTCCATAGCCATCTCCGCAGCGTACAGTTTTGCCATTGCCGCTTCCACACCGTAAGGCGTCTTGTGGTCCTTTGTGTACTGATCTTTTGTCGCAGCAGCCTTGTAAACAAGAAGCTGAGCTGCCTGTGCTTTTGTTGCCATATCGGCAAGCTGGAACTGTGTATTCTGGAACTGCGCAATGCTGCGTCCAAACTGTTTTCTTTCTTTTACATAATCAATGGTTCTCTCAAGCGCACCTTCGCCAAGGCCGAGTGCCTGTGCAGCGATACCGATACGTCCGCCGTCCAATGTGTGCATTGCAATACCGAAGCCCTTGCCCTGCTGTCCGAGAATATTCTCTTTCGGGATACGGCAGTCTGTGAAAATCAGTTCGTATGTAGAAGAACCACGGATACCCATCTTCTTTTCCTTTGTACCAAAGGAGAAGCCCGGCGTTCCCTTTTCTACGATAAATGCGGAGATTTCTTTCTGCTTTCTGCCGCGCTTTTCAATCGTGCCTGTCACGGCAATGATTACATAAACGTCAGCTTCCTTACCGTTTGTGATAAAGATCTTGGATCCGTTTAATACCCACTCATCACCGTCCAAAACAGCCTTTGTCTGCTGTCCCTGGGCATCCGTACCTGCGCCGGGTTCCGTAAGGCCGAATGCGCCGATCTTACGGCCTGCTGCCAGATCGGGCAGATATTTCTGCTTCTGCTCTTCTGTACCGTATGTCAGGATCGGATCGCAGCACAGAGAGGTATGTGCGGAAACGATAACACCTGTTGTGCCGCAGACTTTGGAGAGTTCTTCCACACACATAGCATATGTGAGTACATCACAGCCCTGTCCGCCGTACTCCTTCGGAATCGGAATACCCATAAAGCCTGCCTTTGCCATCTTCTCAACGGTTGCGCGGGGGAATTCTTCTGTCTCGTCAACTTCCTGCGCTAAAGGCTTCACCTCTTTTTCAGCAAATTCTTTGAAAAGAGTTCTCGCCATTTCATGTTTTTTAGATAAAGAAAAATCCATGATATATTTCCTCCATTAATTTATATTTTTGACTTATTTACTGTAATCAAAAAATCCTACGCCTGTCTTTCTGCCAAGTTTCTTCTCTTCCACCATCTTCTTAAGCAGAGGCTGCGGTGCGTACTTCTCGTCTTTTGTCTCGTTGTAGAGAACTTCCATAATAGCAAGGCAGATGTCCAAACCGATCAGATCGCCGAGGTGCAGAGGTCCCATCGGATGGGATGCGCCGAGCTGCATAGCCACATCGATATCTTCCGCAGAAGCAGTACCCGCATCCAAAACGCCGATCGCTTCATTGATCATCGGGATCAGGATTCTGTTTACAACAAAGCCGGGAGCCTCCTTTACTTCTACGGGAGTCTTACCGATTTCTTTGGAGATTGCAACAATCTTGTCTACCATTTCCTGAGGCGTATTTTCACCCTTGATTACTTCCACCAGTTTCATTCTGTCGGCAGGATTGAAGAAATGCATGCCGATCATCGGGCGGTCTAATCCCTCACCGATCTTTGTGATGGAAAGAGAAGAGGTGTTGGATGCAAACATGCAGTCCTTTTTCACGATGCCCATCAGCTCCGTAAAGATCTTCTGCTTGATCTCCAGGTTTTCAAGAGCAACTTCCACGATCAGATCACAGTCCGTGCAGATCCCGTTTAAACCTGTGGTGATCTTGCCCATGATCTCGTCAGCCTTTTCCTGTGTGATCTTTTCCTTACCCACGAGGAAATTCATGTTCTTCTGAATTTTCGCTTTGCCGCCTTCCGCGTACTCTTCCTTGATATCGCAGAGACATACTTCATAACCGTCAGTCATAGCAAATGCCTGCGCAATACCGGAACCCATTGTACCAGCGCCAATAATACCTACCTTCATTTTAAAATCCTCCTGTTTGATTCATTTATCTTTTTGTATGGAGATATTTCGCATCTCCTTTTTCCCATACTTTTCTTTCACCTGCCGCGGTTCATGTAAAGTATATTCCTTTTCACACGCCTTTAGCAGTTTTTAAAAGGCTCTTTCACTTTCTCTTTATTCCTGTCAAGGAAGAACGCCATACCATACTTCTGATCCTCTGTCTCAAAGCAGTCCCCGAAGAGTTTCTCTTCCACCACAAGCGCTTCGTCCATGTTTACTTCCAGGCCGTCGTTGATTGCTTTCTTGCAGTTGCGGACAGCGATGGGCGCATTCTTTGCGATGCCTGCCGCCATCTTCTGTGCCGCCGCCATCAGTTCCTCCTGAGGGTATACCGCATTCACAAGACCGATACGGAGCGCTTCGTCGGCTTTGATATTCCTTGCCGTGTAGATAAGCTGTTTTGCCATACCGGGGCTTACCAGGCGGGCCAGCCTCTGCGTGCCTCCAAAACCCGGTGTGATGCCAAGCCCTACTTCCGGCTGTCCGAATACCGCGTTGTCCGAACAGATACGGATATCGCAGCTCATGGAAATCTCACATCCGCCGCCCAGAGCAAAACCGTTAACCGCAGCAATCACAGGGATCGGGAACGTTTCCAGTTTCCGGAATACATCGTTGCCCTTCTTGCCGAAGGCCTCTCCCTCCGCCTTTGTGAGTGTGCTCATCTCGCCGATATCCGCACCCGCCACAAAAGATTTTGTGCCTGCGCCTGTCAGAATCAGACATCTCACTTCGTTCAGATCCACCGCGTCAAGGGTTGCGTCCAGTTCTTCTAAAACTGCAGAATTCAGTGCATTTAACGCTTTCTCACGATTAATCGTGATGGTGCCTACCTGGCCGTTTACTTCATATAAAACAAATTCCATGTTGATCACTCATTCCTTTCCTTTTTCTATTACATGTCCGTTTTGCAGACTTAAGATTAAACGCTCGAATACCGGGAAGCTTTAAGCACTTCCCGGTATCTGATTTTTTCATGTCTGAAAGGCTTAGTCTCTTTCTACGATAGTAGCACAGCCCATACCGCCGCCGATACAGAGTGTCGCAAGGCCTTTCTTTGCGTCTCTCTTTACCATCTCGTGTAGCAATGTCACGAGGATACGGCAGCCGGATGCTCCTACCGGGTGTCCCAGTGCGATAGCGCCGCCGTTTACGTTCAGTTTTTCAGGATTGAATCCAAGTTCTTTTGCCACGGCTACGGACTGTGCTGCAAAAGCTTCGTTTGCCTCGATCAGGTCCATATCGTCCACCGTAAGCCCGCTCTTCGCCATTACCTTCTTTGTTGCAGCCACAGGGCCGATACCCATGATAGAAGGATCTACGCCGCCGAGTGCGCCTGCCACGAAGGTAGCCATGGGCTTAACGCCCAGCTCTTTCGCTTTTTCTTCGCTCATCACAACAACTGCCGCAGCGCCGTCATTGATACCGGAAGCGTTACCTGCCGTTACCACGCCGCCTTCCTTCTTGCCGGAGCAGCATTTCAGTTTTGTCAGAGCTTCCATTGTCGTTCCGGGACGAGGGCCTTCATCCTTCACAAAATCGACAACTTCCTTTTTCACTTTCACGGGAACCGGAACGATCTCATCGTCAAATCTGCCTTCATTGATTGCCTTCTCGCACTTCTGCTGGCTGTTCACGGCAAACTCATCGAGTTCTTCCCTTGTCAGTTTCCACTGATCCGCGATGTTCTCTGCGGTAATCATCATGTGATACTGGTTAAATGCATCCCACAGTGCATCGTTCACCATGGTATCCACCAAAGTACCGTTATTCATTCTGTAACCGTAACGGCCATTCATCATCGCGTACGGAGCCATAGACATGTTTTCCATGCCGCCTGCCACCACGATATCGGCATCCCCTGCCTGGATCATCTGTGCCGCCATATTCACACAGTTCAGACCGGAACCGCACACCACGTTGATCGTTACCGCAGGAGTCTCCACCGGGAGGCCTGCTTTGATAGACGCCTGACGAGCCACGTTCTGGCCAAGTCCCGCCTGAATTACGCATCCCATATAAACCTGATCAACCTGATCCGCGGGAACGCCTGCTCTCTTTAACGCTTCTTTGATTACGATGGAACCAAGTACAGGTGCCGGAGTCGTCCCAAGAGCTCCGCCCATTTTGCCGATAGCGGTACGGCAAGCGCCCGCTAATACTACTTTTTTCGCCATTTGAATAGCCCTCCATTTTACTTGATTTTTATATTTTGTTTGTTATTTTTTTGACAAACTCACTTTTTCTATTATATCACAGCATTCGACGTTTTGCAACATGGAGCCGCGCAAAATTCCGTGGAAAATCTGCGATATATGTTGCCGCCTGCGATGCAATCGATACCCTATTCCGCGATTTCCCGCCAAACCTCCGCGCTTCCACATAAAATGTGCAAAACCCCCTGCATAACAGCGGCGTGTGAACGACCGGTTATCATACTTCCGGCTCGATCAGCCCGTAAGTGCCGCCCTTCCTCTTATAGACAACGCACACCTGATCTGTCTCCGCATTACAGAACACATAAAAATCATGCCCTAACAGTTCCATCTGCACACAGGCATCCTCGGGATACATAGGCTTAATATCAAACTGCTTCGTTCTGACGATCTTCACTTCTTCCTCATCGTCCTCCACCTTCTCCATGAAGGCATCGCTGAAGGAAGCTGCGTTCTGTTTCTTGTCAATCAGTTTATTCTTATATTTTTTAAGCTGCCGTTCTATGATCTCCTGCACCAGGTCGATGGAAACGTACATATCGCTGCTCGTCTGCTCGGAACGGATGATATTCCCCTTGACAGGGATCGTCACCTCGATCTTCTGTCTGTCCTTCTCCACACTGAGCGTCACCTTTGCAGTCGTATCCTTCGCAAAGTACTTTTCCAGCTTACCGATCTTTTCCTCTACGGCACTTTTTAACCCCTCCGATACATCGAGATTCTTTCCGGTAATAATAATCTTCATAAGCCTGCCTCCTTTTTGGGTTTTGTGACAGCCCTTTCTCCCGCCGATACGGGCAGCGGAAACCGCCACAATCTTTAATCCGGACAGGTACGCAAAAAGCACGCCCGCCCTTGCGTATATTGTATCACACCCTGTCCAAAATAGACAGCACCCAAAATACATTTTTTACCTGTTTTTTCTTTACAATTTTCTCTATATCTGCTATTCTGTCAGCATTATGGATACATACAGAAAACTGACGCCGGAAAAGAAGCTTTTTTACAGATCGCTCCTTTCCCTAGTCATTCCGATCACCATTCAAAATCTAATCACAAACATGGTAAACTCCGCCGATGTACTGATGCTCAACTATGTCAGTCAGTCCTCCATGTCGGCGGTCTCCCTTGCCAACCAGTATCAGTTTATCCTGGGCGGCTTTTTCTTCGGCATCACCTCCGGGACCACCATGCTCTGTGCCCAGTACTGGGGGAAAAAAGATATAAACTCCATTCAGGCGGTCTTTGGTATCGCCCTGAAAATATCCCTCTGCTTTACATGCATCCTGTCCTTTGCGGCAATCGTATTTCCTGCTCTTCTGATGCGGCTCTTTACACCGGACAGGGAACTGATCGAAATGGGGGCTTCTTATCTGAGGGTTATCGGCATTTCCTATCTTCTGACCGGTTTCTCCCAGACTTACCTGTGTGTTTTAAAAAGTGTGGAAAGAGCAAAGACAAGCACACTGATAAGCTGCACCGCTCTGTTTCTCAATGTATTTCTAAACGCAGTGTTTATTTTCGGACTGTTCCATGCGCCAAAACTCGGCATCCTGGGTGTGGCGCTCGCCACGGTGATCGCCCGGGTGGTGGAAATACTACTCTGTTTCGCAGACTTTTTCCGCGGGCGGATCTTCAAACCGGAACTTTCCGTCATGTTCGGCAGGCATACACTGCTGCTTCAGGATTTTTTAAAGTACTCCATCCCCGCGCTTTTGAATGACTGTATCTGGACCTTTGCCTTTTCCACCTACTCTATCATCCTCGGTCATATGAATTCCGATATGGTGGCCGCCGCCTCCGTTGCTACTACGATCCGGGACCTGCTCAGCGTTGTCTGCTTCGGTATCGGCAGCGCCGGCACGGTCCTTCTCGGAAAGTCCTTAGGGGAGAAGCGTATGGACAAGGCGAAAGCGGACGCATCCAGCCTCTGCCGGTGTACATTCGCCGTCAGTGTATTGACCGCAATAGTCATTATTCTGTTCCGAAAGCCTGTTATCAGTGTTTTCGATTTGACGCCCCTGGCCCGGGATTATCTGAACTTTATGCTGCTTGTCAGTTCCTACTATGTGATCGGACAGGCAATAAACACACTGACCATCGCCGGCATCTTCCGCGCCGGCGGCAACTCCCGTTTCGGGCTGATCTGCGATATTATCGTGATGTGGGTAATTGCCGTCCCTCTCGGCTTTATCAGCGCCTTTGTCCTGCACCTGCCGCCGAAAGCTGTATACTTTATCCTCTGTCTGGATGAGTTCTGGAAAATACCGGTGGTATACAGATACTATAAGAGCGGGAAATGGTTAAATAATATTACAAGGGAATATGAGTGATATTGAAGTGTATATAAATAATATTCACTATTCTGTCCCCTTTTTCACCTGTAAAAA
>OFFJ01002359.1_pt1 | contig 12169 bp, 9 predicted proteins | sample 1521261 | NCBI WGS metagenome assembly OFFJ01 (sample SAMEA3504122, study PRJEB24116) | mouse gut metagenome | biome: mouse gut; feature: mouse-associated habitat; material: faeces | place: Denmark | collected 2011 | reverse complement strand
TATGTTGAAAGATGCTCATATAAAGACAAAGTAATATCTAAAATAAAAGAAACATTTGACTGGGCATATTTTAATGAGGAAATTTCAAAGGAGAGTAGAAGGCTGTGTGAATTATTATATAAATATTTTAATAACTCTATTAGTAACCTGATTATTTTTGGTACGGGAATATGGGGAAGAAAGTGTTGTGAGATTCTATCACATACAGACATTGCAGTAACTAGTTTTTCGGACAACAATCAAATGATGTGGAATAATGAACTTTTGGGAATAAAAATTATAAATCCGATAGAATTGAAGCGTTTATCTGCAAATGTGCTTATTGCTGTAAAAGGGCAAGGAGAGATAATTAAAAAGCAGTTGGATAATATAGGAAATATACATTTAAAATGTGTCACTATAGATGAATTAAAAGATATGAATTGTGCGGGACTATATGATGAGGCAGGAGATTAGAGAGATACATAAGATATTATATTTTTTAGACTATGGGAAATCTTTTGGTGGTGCGGCGAATACTCTTCTTCAACAGGCCATTTTAATGAAAAAAGCAGGATGTTCAGTGAAAATATTCTTATCAGATTATTATGGTGATAAAGTGGAATCAGAATATGAGGAAATCTGTTCTCGAAGTGATATTGAAATTTTGAATGCAACTTTTCAAATATCGTCACAGCCCGAGGATATAGACATTATATGCTTAGATGAAAATTACGATGTATTGAAAGAAAAAATACAGGAGTTAGATCCGGATATTTTGCATTCTATACAGATAAATCCCATTGTAGAGTTAATTGGCAGAGAATTGGGAGTTCCTCACATTATGAATATATATCCGCTGTTACCAGATTTTTTTTCTGTTCATTATATGGATATATTCCCACATTTTCATATATGTGATTCATGGTATTGGGCAAAGAGGTGGAATCAATATTTAAAGACGGACTATACCTGTATAAGAACAACAGTTAATATGGATACAGATTTTGTAAGATTAAAAGAATTAGGAGATGTAATTGAATATATATGTGTTGGAAGTATATATAAAGGGAAAAATCAATTAAATGTGATTAAAGCATTTCATGTTGCTCTAAATGAAGGTATTATCGGAAAATTGTCTATTTGGGGATATGATACTACAAACTATGCTGAGGAATGTAAAAAATACATAGAAAATAACGATTTGTCAGAATTCATCAAGATAGAAGGTTTTTCTTCCAATATGGAAGAGGTATATAAAAATAGTGATGTATTAATATGCGGAAGTGTAAGGGAGTCTTATCCTAATGTAATATCAGAAGCAATGTCATTTGGCTTAATACCTATTTCCACACCTGTTGCGGGGGTGCCAGAAATTATAAGTGATGGTATAAATGGATATTTAACAGACAATTATACACCAGAGGCTCTTAGCAGAAAAATAATAGAGTTAAACAATGACATTAGAAAGAAAAAATTAGAAAAAATCAGAAAACGTGTGCGAGAGACAGTTTTGGAAAATCATTCGACGAAAGTAGTAACAGAAAGTCTAATACAATATTATTTTCATGTCTTGCAGAATAAGAACAGAAAGACAAATGTTTTGATTTCAGATATTAGACAGGTGTTTTCTTCGTGGAAAAGTATATATTATAAAAATTATGATTATTTATCAGAACCGCGTAAGACAGCAGTAAAAATTTGGTATTTATTCCACATAAGGGAGTTTATACAATTGGCAGTGAAAGATAAATTGCTGTTTTATATTTGGGGAGCAGGGAAATATGGAAAGACTGTAGAGGAAATGGTAGATGTGTTTTTTCCTGAAATATGTATATCCGGTTTTCTGGATTCAAAGAGAGAAGGCAAATTCTATACATATGATATCTATAACCCAGAAGATATATTGCAAAAAGATAATATAATAATCTTGGTAGCGGCAATAAATGGCCAAGATGAAATCATAGAGAAACTTGAACAAAACAATTTCTGCTTTAATAGAAACTATTTTATTATGTCGAATAGGGTATGGTAAAGATTTTAAAATAAGGGATTGTTTATCTGTGAACGAAAAAAATAAGGATTTTTAGCTAGAATGACTAAAAAGTGATAACAATATAAGGGGAAGGAGTGAATAAAAGATGAATATTGCTACAATTCTATTTACATATAATCGAAGCTATCACACAAATGAAGTTATCAAAGCGCTGGAGCAGAATATCATATTGCCCCAAAAGCTGTATATCTTTCAAGATGGGTTAAAAAGTGAGGAACATCGAGATGAGTGGGAAAAGACACAGCAGGTTATTCAAAATATAAAATGGTGTGATGTAATATATAAATTATCGCCACATAATAAAGGATTAGCTAAGTCAATAATTGATGGTGTGAATGCTGCATTCGAAGATAATGATGCAGTTATTGTTTTAGAAGATGACTGTGTACCGCATTCGCAATTTATGGAATACATGACAAAAGCACTGAAAAAATATGAATCGTATAAAGAAGTATATCATATAGGAGCCTCATCAGAGCCTGTGGATGCCTTATCTAATGGTACGGATGCCTATTTTTTGGGGCGTATCAATTCCTGGGGATGGGGAACATGGAAGGACAGATGGATACAATTTAATAATGATTATAAAATGCTTGGAAAAGTCAAGGCAGATAGTGAGTTAAACGAAAGATTTAACTTTTGGGGGCAGGATTTAGAAGCGCATATTCTTGGAAACATATATGGTAAAACCAATTCATGGGCGGCATTTTGGGCGCTTACGGTAATAATGAAAAAGGGATATTGCATGTCTCCATATGAATCTTTAATAAACAATATAGGGTTTGACGGAACAGGAGTGCATTGTGGAGTATATGAAAATACTTTGAAACTTCGTTCAAATGAGAAACAAGATGAAATTGTGCTTCCAGATAAAGTGGAATTTGTTGAAAACTATAAGAAATCCTTTGCAAATTATTATCCTTGGACAAGCCCTGCAATCAGAAATGAGTATTATAAAAATATTGCAATTGATATGTTGGAATTACAACATAGAAATATAAAGATTTCAGATGAAATAAAATCGATGGGAATTTCTGATATATGCATATGGGGTAGGGGAAGGATATGCGACTATCTGATTAACGAATTTCAAGATGGAATTAACATAAGGGCAATTGTGGAATCAATGCCTAAGACGGCGGAATATAAAGGAATACCGGTAATACAATATAAGGATATTAGTTGGGATGTATCTATTGTTATTGTTATACCAGGATATGACTTTGAGAGGATAAAAAATATGGTTGATTTGAAAGGGTTAAATTGTAGATTGATTGCTATAAATGAGTTGATTGATCAAATAAGAGGAGATAATCAGGATGAGTAAAAATAGGGTGTTGACACTGTATTACCATAGAGTAAATAGCCTGAAGAATGATTATAACTTGCTATGCGTATCGCCAATAAAATTTCGGCAACAGATGATGTATTTAAAGAGCAATTATCAAATTGTCCGATTTGAAGAGGACTGGAAGTCATTAGACTGTAATGCAGTTTCCATCACATTTGACGACGGATATCTTGACAATTTGCAATATGCATTGCCTGTTTTAGAGGAATTAGAAATACCAGCAACAATCTTTATAAGCACAGGAACGATAAATCAGGATAAAGAATTATGGTGGGATGAGTTGGAGAGATTAATGTTGGTAGGAAATGATATTCCATCTTTTTTCCGTTTAGTAGATGACGAGTTTGGTTGTGAATGGAATACAAGCACTTGGGAGTATAGAGAAAATTGTTATCGTAGCCTGCATTATTTGATGAGAAATTTTATCAATCCAGAGAAGAGAGAAAATTGGATAGTACAGATGTGGGATTGGAGACAGCTAAGAAGGAATTGCAGAACAGATAATTTAACATTATCTCCTGATGATATTAAAAGAGTCGGTAAATCAAAAATGGTATCTGTTGGAGCTCATACAGTATCACACCCATCTCTGGCAAATTTAAACAAAAAAATGCAGGAATGTGAAATAAAGCAATCTATAGATAAGTTATCTGGGATTGTGGAAAATAGAATCACGTTATTTTCATATCCATTTGGAAATGCAGAAATAGATTTTAATGATGAAACAATAGAAATATGTCGTCAAAGTGGAATTTTGAAAGCGGCTTCTACAGAAAGCGCATTGTGGAATTCAAAAATTAATCCTTATAGAATACCGCGTAAGGTAGTTAGAGATTGGAATATAGATGAATTTGATACGAAGATAACTTCATATTGGGAGGAATAATTGTAATGCAGAAAGTATTGATTTTCGGCATCGGAAAATTGTACAAAGAGAAGGAAAAGTATATTAGAAAAAACTTTGAAATTGTAGGCTTTTTGGACAATGGAACTGTGTCCGATGAAAATATGAATCCACCTATTTATAATCCTGAAGATATATCTAAAGTCATAGAAGAAGATGTGAAAATTATCTTGACTTCATATAAGTATAATTCTATGTGGGAGCAGCTAAAGGAATTGAAAATTACTGGGGAAAGGATATTGTTTGCAATTACATTTCCTCCTTATTCCGAAAAGATGGAAACTTTATTCGGAAAGGGAGAAATGGTTATTGAAGACGGAGAAATTGTATATATTCAAAATCAGTATAAAAAAGAAGTCATTAAAAGTCATCAGCAACTTCAGGAGATGGCGGACAGATGTTTAAGAGAAAAATATAAAGAAAAATATCCAATGATTGAATCAATTGCGAAGATGGATGTTAATCCATCAAGCAGGAAATTTGGTCTGGAGCGGGGAACTGCAATTGACAGGTATTATATCGAACGATTTTTAGAGGAGAATAAAGAACAAATACATGGAGATTGTCTTGAAATTGCAGAAAATACATACACATTGAGATTTGGCGAAGATAGAGTGAATAATGCTTATGTGCTACATGTGAGAGGAGGTAATAATACAATAAAGGGAAATCTTGACACAGGCGAGGGGATAGAAAAAAATAGATATGACTGTGTTATCATTACACAGACTTTAATGTTTATATTTAACATTCAAAATGTTGCCAGTAATATATATAAAATGTTAAAAAAGAATGGAACAGCACTTATAACAGTTGCAGGAATTTCACAAATCTCAAGATATGACGCAGATTCTTGGGGAAGTTATTTCAGTTTTCACAAAGATGCGATGAAAGCATTGTTTGAACCTTTGTTTGGTGAGGAGAATGTAAAAGTACAATCCTATGGAAATGTAAAGACGGCAATGGCAATGCTATATGGAATGTGCAAAGAGGAATTAACAGATAGTGATTTTGAAGTATCAGATGAAGATTACCCTGTGATTTTGTCGGTTGCTCTTAAAAAAAAGATAGAAAATTAAAAGGAGTTTCGTATGGTGTATGTTGGAAATATTTTATATGATGACGAATTAAAGTGCACTGGAAACAAATTGGTTATTTTTGGCGCAGGTGTATACGGAAGAAAAGTATTGAGGTACCTTGAACTGAATGATTTGAAAAAAAACGTGATTTGTTTTTGTGATTCTAATGAAAAAATTAATAAAACTGAAATTAACGGGATATCTGTTTATCAGACGAAAGAAGTTATAAAAAGGAATCCGGAGGTGGATTATTTGATTAGCGGAAGGTATACAAAAGAGATGTATCATATATTAAGAAAAGAGGGGATAAAAAAAATTCATATTTTAATAAGCTGATCTGGAATATTGGTTTGTTTCTGCTACACATGTGATAAATTGATGCTCGTTCGTGAATTCAGGCGGCAAATGTTAAAAGAATGAATATGGAGATAAAATGGACAGGATAATTGTTTCAATGACATCATATCCAGCTAGGATAGAAAACATAAAAAATACGCTTCATAGTATTATGTCACAGACATGTAAACCTGATAAGGTGGTTCTTTATCTGTCAGAGGAGCAGTTCGCAGGAAAGAATCTGCAGATAGATTTATCAGATTATTTTTCTCAGGGGTTGGAAATACACTGGTGTTTGGGCGATATGAAGTCACATAAAAAATATTTATATGCATTTAGAGAATATGCGGATGATTATATAATTACAATAGATGATGATTTTTATTATGAAAAGCATATGGTTGAAGAGCTTGTTCAGTATGTGTCTCAATTCCCTGGATGTATATTAGGGAGAAGAACACATTTAATTACGGCAGAAAGAGAAGGCTGCATTTCTCCATATGAAAAGTGGTGGGGAGAATGTATGCATTATGTTGGAATGCCTCGTATGGATTTATTTGCTGTTGGATGCGGCGGGATTTTGTATCCACCGCATTTGCTTACAGACGAGGTATTTAATACTGATAATATTATGGAGTGCTGCATGTATGCGGATGATGTATGGCTTAAGGTAATGGAACTTATCAGCGGAGTGCCGGTAGTGCAAGTACAAACGAGGCTGTTGGACAGATACGATGAGGCTTTTGCAATAGATGGCTTATATCAGAAACACAATGGAAATGGCGGAAATGACAGAAGCTTGCAACAACTCTTAGTGAAGTATGACCATTTTGACGATATGAAAGAAAGCATAATTGAGAAAATCTTTTCAACAGGAAAGGTTTATGAAGATGAAATAGATGAAGGCAAAAAGAGAGATGATATCAGAATGGCCAAAGAGTGTATTGATAGCATAGAACAGAATTTAGATATAGTGATATATGGCGCAGGTGCTGTGGCAAAACGTATTTACAATGTGTTGAAACAATTTAAAAAAGCTGATAAAATCAGGAGTTTTGCGGTTAAGGATATAGGTGAAAATATTTTAGATATTGAAGGCATAAAAGTAATACAGTATGAAAACGTAGATTATAAAAACGCTGTATGCATTATTGCCATAGCGGATCTAGAAGAGCAGCATCGGATCTGCCGGAAGCTTTTAGCGATTGGATGGAAGGAAAAACAGATACTTTTTATAAATCACAGAGTACGGATAGGATTACAGGAAATTATATGGGAACAGGCAGGCATACATTAGGTATATTTTATGATATTATAGAAAGAACAGAATTTAAAGAAAAATGTGTGTGTGAACAGGCAACAGATGAGTTTATCAGGCATCTCATGCATGATGAACTGAATGTTCAGGAGCGTGGATTGGTGGAGAATCACCATCTTTATGACTGGCTTTTTGAATGTTATTATACCGAGGAAGAGAGACGGGTTCTGGATTTGTTCTCACTGATGATATCTGAAAGGAAAACAGCAATTTACGGAACAGGAATGATTGCCTGCTTTTTGTTAAACTGTGGATTTTATAAACGGATTGCTGGAGTGATGACTCGAGCAAAACGGGGAGATTTTTTTTGTGGAAAGAAAATAATGACCGAAAGGCAAGTCACGGAGACTGGCGTAACACAGATAATTTTAGCTGCAAAAGTAAGGAATTATTGCGTCATTAAAGAGCGGATTGGAGATTTTTGCGAGAAAAACGGAATACTGTTAAGAGGATTAAATGGGAGAAACTTATTTCAGTGGTTTGATATAAAAGGATTCAGGTATAACATAGCAGACAGAAAATGCTTTTTAAAAGATTCTGCAAGTCTGAGGGCAGAAATCGATATTCATGATGTTATCAGTTTTGATGTGTTTGATACCCTGGTTATGAGAAAGGTACTATATCCGACGGATATATTTTATATAGTTGGGCACAAAATAAGGGAAAGTGATATTTCGCCGGATGTATTTGCAGAGAAAAGAATACAGGCGGACAGGGATAACAAATATGAAAAGAATATATTCGGCATTTATCGAACTTTACAGGATATGCTAATGCTTACGGATGAAGAACGTGATTACTTAATGAAGTTGGAGATTGAAACAGAAAAGCAGATGATACTCCCCCGGAAGGAGATTGTGAAAGCTTATCAATATGCGCGTTCACATGGGAAAAGAGTATTTTTGATTTCAAATATGCATTTGCCCGGGATGATTTTAAACGAGATTTTGTCTGGTATCGGGATTGAAGGATATGAAAAGCTTTTGGTTTCCTGTGACTATCATTGCAGTAAAACATCGGGACTTTTTGGTGTGTATAGAGAAATGATACCAGAAGGGCGATGTCTGCATGTCGGGGATGATGAGATAGCTGACAGTGCCGCCTCTAAGGAGGGGATAGATATATTTTTGATACGCTCTGCAGTAAAGATGTTAAAAACTTCCAATATGAAGACATTGACAAATTATACATATTCTGTGAAAGAACAGAATGCGCTGGGATTGCTGCTCTCAGAGATCTTTAACAGCCCGTTTGCGTTTCGGGCAGGACATGGCATGATACAGGTTAAGACATATAAAGAATGGGGGTATCGTTTTCTTGGTATTTATGTTTTAGCTTATATTGAATGGTTGGTCGGACAGCTTAAGGAAAGTAAGATTGAAAAGATGCTATTTTCAACAAGAGATGGTTATCTATTTTATAATTTATACGAGTGGTACAGGGAAAATATAGACAAAAGTATACCAAAAGCTATCTATTTTAGGACATCCAGAAAGATATGCTATCTTGCATCCATGTCAAATGAAGAAAGCATTGACTTTTTTTTGAATTATGATAATGTTTATTCTCCAGAAGAACTGCTGGAGAAGAGATTCTTATTTAAAAAAGATGATATTCTGCCTCATTCAGGTGAGGACAGACGGGAATATATTATGAAACATAAGGAAAAGATATTTCAGAAGTCTGCTGTTATACGAGAGAAATATCTTTCCTATATGGATGATATAGGGCTGCAAAAAAATAAAAAATATGGTTTCTTCGATTCATATTGCCGGGGAACTGTCCAATATCTTATGGAGCAGTTTGTTCCGTTTGAGCTGCATGGACTTTATCTTGGGAAAATACATAATACCTTTAAGCTAAAAAAGATACAGTCATTTTATGAAGACAAAGGAGAGTATCTGAGGCTGAACGATATTAATGAAAAAAGGACATTGATGGAGTACTGCCTTTCTTCTCCTGAAACAAATATTATAGGAATGGATGCTGATGGGGAGTTTATATATGCGAAAGAGTACAGAACTGATGCGGATATAAAACATATGCTGGATATTCAGGAGGGAATAAAGGAATTTTTTGTAGATTCCCATTGACAGAAGGAAAATTTAACGGGGATTTCCCCAACGCTGTAGTCAATACAATGGATTTTGTAGATTTAACAGGAGAATGCTGTGATATGGATAAGATCAGGAGTATTGATGATATGGTCAATAAAGGCTATGCTGTCTGGGAAAAGTAAGTATCGGGGGAAGTTTTAAGGCAATGTGGAAAATATATCTGTTTGGAGCAGGGAAGAAAGGGAAGTACTGGATTGATTGTTTAAAGGGATATGGTGTGATGCCTGAGGGATTCATAGATAATAACCGGGTGCTGCAGGGGAGTATCTGTGAAGGAGTTTCAGTCTATGAACTTGATAGATTAAAAAGACAGCCGTTTGATTATATTGCCATTACATGTAATGATGAGAAGACAATCCGTCTGCAGTTGTTAAAAGAGGGAATTCTGGAAGATAAAATTATTTTTGGATACCATGGACTTAGAAATTATTTGTTTTATTGTATTTCAAAAGATTTGACTCAATCAAGGAGAAAAGGAAACACAAATCCAAAGGTATTGTTTGACTTGCAGAACGGAATGGTTCTTGGAGGCGTAGAAGCATGGTCATATGAATTGGCGGGGCAATTGAAAAAACAGGGAATAGATGGAGGGTATCTGACGGTTGACAGTAAGCAGGCGAAATACGAAGACCAAACATATCCGGTGCACATATTCCGATATCATGAATGCAAAGGTGAAAAGGAGAAGCTAGAGTCGTGTGTGCATGTAATTGAAGAAAATCTTCCTTGTACCGTTATCTGCAATTTCCCGCAGTACATATTTTGGTCAGCTTGTATAGCAAAAAAAATGTATCCGGAACAAGTGCGGATTATAGCGGTTCAACACAATGACGATCAGTCATATTATGAGGCATACAGCTTATGGCAGGAGTATATTGACAGATGCATGGTTATCAGTTCCCGCATAGAAGATAAGCAGTTGTCTTATGGAATGGAGCGAAACAAAATCATGCATATTGAATGGCAGATAGCCTGCGACGGGGAATTAGATAGAACGTGGAGCAAAGAAAGTGTTCCAGTGCAGATGGGGTATGCCGGCAGGGTGACAGTGATACAAAAGAGGGCGGATTTACTGTTGGAGGTAGCGTTAAGATTAAGAGAAAAGGGCATTCGTTTTTGCCTGAGCGTCGCTGGTACGGGAGACTATACTGAAACATTATGTAGACGTGTGCAGGAGGAAGGGCTTTGTGACGATGTAAAGATTATAGGATATATAGAACGGAAAAAAATATCGGAATTTTGGAAAAAACAGGATATAATGATTAGCTGTTCGGAATGGGAAGGGCATAGTATTTCGCAGTCCGAAGCGATGGCAGCAGGGGCGGTGCCGGTTATTACAGATGTATCAGGCGCAAGGGATGATGTGACAGATGGATATAATGGATTTGTTGTGCCGGTAGGGGATATAGATGCTCTTGCGGACAGAATATGCTTTTTATACCATAATCGTAATGAAATTGAACAGCTTGGAAAACATGCACATGAAGTTATATATGAACGGCAAAAAGAAATGAATCAGGTAACTTTTTGGAATAAGGTGTTAAAGGAAGTGTGGGAGTCCGAGCGGGAGAATTGAAATTTATGGAAATTGAATTATCGGTAATAATGCCGTCCTTAAATGTTGTGGAATACATAGATGAATGCATGGATTCAGTATTGAAGCAGTCATTAGGGCAAATAGAAATATTATGTATTGATGCAGGCTCTACGGATGGTACATGGGAAATTTTGAAAAAGTATGAAAATTTACATATAGCAGGAAGAACCATAAAGTGTATACATAGCGATATTAAAAGTTACGGATATCAGGTAAATCTGGGGATAAAATTTGCAAGAGGAAATTATATAGCGATTCTTGAAACGGATGATTATATAGATGAGCATATGTATGAATATTTATTGAAACTTGCTAAGGCTAATGATTTGGATATGGTAAAGGGCGATTATGACCGTTTTTACACATTGCGTAATGGTGAACATTATTATGAAAGGGTTGCGTTATGGAACAAGGACTTTCATAGATATAATATGGTTATAAACCCCAGATACAATGATTATCTTTACGCATATGATAATAATATTTGGAAAGGAATCTATAAAAAGCACTTTTTAATTAAAAACAATATATGGTTGAGCGAAACACGGGGTGCGGCATTTCAAGATATAGGATTTGTGCAACAGGTTCTGGCATGTGCAGAGAGAGTGTATTATTCAGACAAGTCATTTTATCGATATCGAATGGATCGCGCTACTTCTTCCATTAATTCGCCAAAGGGGCTGTCTTATTCGAGGCAGGAATTTTCAAGGCTATTATCAGAGCCGGATCTCTATGGAAAATTAATTTGTAAACAAGGATTTTATCGGCATATGGCACAGTCGTTTATGGTTGAGTTTCGGAAACAGGTTGCAGCGTTTGGCTATAATCTATCAATGCAAGGTTTAAATGATGATTATGAGTGGTTTTGCGAAATATTAGTAAAAGCTATTGAAGATTTGGAATTTGAATTAAATAAGATGCCAAATAATCTTAGGGAGGATTTGGAGTGTATTCTTAACAATTGCAGTGAATATGTTCAAAAGGTGTACAAGCAGGAGAAATTACAGAAAGAAAAGAAAGAACATATTCTTGAAAAAGTCGGAAATAGGAAGGTAGCAGTTTTTGGAGCTGGAAGAATAGGACATAAGATAGTTCAGACATTGCTGCACAGCGGGATAAAGCCTGTTTCCATATATGATAATGACCAATTTATCTGGGGAGAAGAGATATGCGGTATTCCTGTCGGCAGACCATTAAGACCTGAGGAAGATATTTTTATTGTTATTGCGAATAAGGTGAGTAAAGAAAAAATCAGGGAGCAGCTTATTGATATGAAAATACCGCAGGAACAGATTATTTCTCTTGGAGACTTTTAACATGAAGTGATGTTGGATTTTGTCAAAGGCCTTTTCTGCATCTAATGAGATGATCATGTGATTTTTGTCTTTGAGTTTGTTTATATAATGGATTACATTGATGGATTTTCGTATAT
>OFFJ01002357.1_pt1 | contig 12172 bp, 8 predicted proteins | sample 1521261 | NCBI WGS metagenome assembly OFFJ01 (sample SAMEA3504122, study PRJEB24116) | mouse gut metagenome | biome: mouse gut; feature: mouse-associated habitat; material: faeces | place: Denmark | collected 2011 | reverse complement strand
TTGTCATTTGTTACGGTTGAAGGTTCCCCGGAGTCTCCTGCCTATCCTTTGGATTTCGGACTTCGCCAGTTGCTTGTACCAGATTTTGAATATCCTGAATTTTTTAAAAGACTTGAGACCATATGCCGTCCTAACACGATTTACCGGGTTGAGGATTTTTCTTTGTGTTACTATATCTTTTTTCGGATTCCGGAGGAAGAAAACCTTTTTGCAATCATTGGTCCCTATACCCTGACCGTTATCACGCCGGATATTCTTCTGAAAACCTACGGCAGGTTTTCCTATCCTCCCGAAACACTCCTGCAGCTAGAAAAATATTATCAGGAAGTGCCTCTTCTGCGTGATGAAAGCACGCTTTTTACCATTTTATACACGTTAGGGACAACCCTGTGGAAAAGCGAGGATAACTTTTCCCTCCAGGATATTTCGGATATCACTATAGGTAAATATGAGCTGGCAAACGCGGAGCTGCATATCCAGAAGCCGGCCGAGCCCTTTTTATCCATGAAAGTGCTTGAGAAGCGCTATGCCGATGAAAACGAGCTCATAAAGGCGGTGGCCTCGGGACAAATCCACAAGGCGGACGTTTTCCTTAACGCTTTCAGCTCCCGCCAGATGGAACAGCGCCTTACCGATTCCCTGCGCGATAAGAAAAACTACACTATCGTCTTAAACACGCTCCTTCGAAAAGCGGCGGAATCAGCGGCAGTCCATCCTCTTTATATTGACAGGATGTCAACGAAGTATGCCAAAAAAATAGAGCTTTGCGTTTCCCCTAAGGCAGTAGACGCCTTAAGCCGGGACATGATACATAATTACTGCCTGCTGGTGCAGAACCATTCCATGAAAGGGTATTCCCTGCTGGTTCAAAAGGTGTTAACCCAGATTGACTCGGATTTGACCGCGGATTTAAGCCTCAACAGCCAGGCAAGGCTTCTGAATGTAAATTCCAGCTACCTGTCCACACTGTTTAAAAAAGAGACCGGGAGCACCCTCACGGAATACGTGAACGGAAAGCGGATTAAGCACGCCGTTTCCCTTTTGAACACTACCTCCATGCAGATTCAGGCCATCGCCCAGTACTGCGGGATTCCCGATGTGAATTATTTCACCAAGACCTTTAAAAAATATATCGGGACAACCCCCAAGGAATACCGGGATTCCATAAGGGAAAAAGCAAAAAATATTTAAGACCGTGTAACCTCAGCAGATGAGGTTACACTTTTTTATGTGGTTTTTGCAATGTTTTCTTCCTGGTTAAAGTTTAAAGGCATCGAAATCAAACTGTCAAATCGTCAAAAGGTGCAAATAATTATACAAAAAACATAGATAAAGGTGCAAATAATCGAGCAGGGGAAGTTTATTCTCCCCCTGCTCGCCGCACGGGGCGCAAGAAGCAGCATCTTCCTCTGCGCGCCCCTGTGCATAAAAAACGTCTGCCGCAGTCAGGCCTCGTATCTGAATTTTGCCCGGTTTTCCGTATCGCTGCTGTTTCCGATAAAGAGGTTGAATTCTCCCTCCTCGCTTCCTGCCGTACCGTCGGCGCGGAGGAACCGCAGCATAGGCTCGTCGATTACAAAGGTGATTTCCTTCTCCTCTCCTGCCTCCAGCTCCGCTTTCACAAAGCCTTTCAGCTCCCTCACAGGGCGCACCACGCTGGCGGCGATATCCTGAAGATAAAGCTGAATCACTTCCGTTCCCGCTCTTTCTCCCGTATTTTTCACCGTCACCCTTGCCGTGACCGCTTTTTCATCCGTCACCACATCGCCGTCAAGCTTTACAGGCGAGATTTCAAACTTCGTGTAGCTTAAGCCGTAGCCGAAAGGATACAGGGGCTCGTTTGGAATATCTATGTATTTGGAACGGAATCTCGCTTCGCCCACATTGTCCGGTCTTCCTGTGGAATACGCATTATAATGCACCGGAATCTGGCCTACGCAATAAGGGAAGCTCATGGGAAGCTTTCCTGAAGGATTCACCTTCCCGGTCAGCGCATCCACCGCTGCCGCCCCGCCTTCCGTGCCGGGCAGCCATACCACAAGCACCGATTTGGCGATACGGCTTACCTCCCGCAAATCCAGCGGCCTGCCTGTAAAAAGCACCACCACGATATTTTCATTCACTTTTGCCACTTCCCGCAAAAGCCTCATCTGGACTTCGGGAAGGTCAATCATCCCGCGGCTGGTAGCCTCTCCGCTTTGCAGATAATGCTCGCCTAAGGGCATAATCACAATCTCCGCTTCCTTTGCGGCCTCCACCGCCTCCTGCAGCAGCTTTTCCTGTTCTGCCTCCGATACGCTCACGGGCTTTCCGGGGCCGAATCCCACCAGTCCTTTCAGCTCCCTTTCGCTGAGAACAGGGCTGCCGGGATGGAAGGTTGTCCGGCTCATGTCAAATACCTTTTCCGCAGCTTCCTTTATCGTCACGCAGCTTGCCACGTCCCCAAGGATTGCCCAGCTGCTGATAATTTCCTTATTATCTGTGTAAGGGCCGATGAAAGCCGTCTTTTTGTCCAGAGCCGCCGGTAAAAGCCCCTCGTTTTTCAGAAGCACAAAGGACTTGCCTGCCGCCTCCCTTGCCAGGTTTCTGTGTTCCTTACACAAAATCACCGTCTTTTCTTCCTCCTCGTCCGCATCCTTGTAGGGATTCTCAAAAAGCCCCAGCCTGTTTTTCAGCTCCAGGATTCTCATCACGCCCTCGTCGATAAGAGTCTCGTCCACGACGCCCTCCTCCACAAGCTTACAGAGATTTGCGGAATATACGCTGGTCATCATGTCAATGTCCACCCCGGCTTCCAAAGCCTTCCTGGCCGCGTCCGCCTCGTCTTTGCTGTAACCGTGGGCAACGGTTTCCAGAATGGCGGAAAAATCGGAAATCAGCACGCCGTCAAATCCCATTTCCTTCCGAAGAACATCCCTCATAAGCCACTTGTTGGTGCTCGCAGGAATCCCGTTTATGGTGTTGAAGGAAGTCATCACCATGCCCGCTCCCGCATCAATTCCCGCTTTATAGGAGGGCAGATAAAAATCCCGGAGCGTATGCTCGCAAAGCTCCACCGTATTGTAATCCCGGCCCGCCACAGCGCCGCCATAGGCCGCAAAATGCTTGATACAGGAGCATACCTTGTAGGGCGCGCCCATATCCTCCCCCTGGAATCCTTTTACCTGCGCCTGCGCAAGCCTGCTGTTTAAGTAAGGGTCCTCTCCGGTGGACTCCATGACCCGCCCCCATCTGGCGTCCCGCACCAAATCCACCATAGGGGAAAAGGTCACGTGCAGTCCGCTGACCGCCGCTTCCTTTGCCGCTGCCGCAGCGCATTTCTCCGACAGCTCCGGGTCGAAAGCCGCTCCCTGAGCAAGGGGCATGGGGAAAACGGTTTTCATTCCGTGAATCACATCCATCATAAACAGCATGGGGATATGGTGGGGCTGCTTTTCCATGTATTCCTTCTGCAGCTTTTTCAGCTTTCCCGCGCCGTAGGTGCCAAGGATAGAGCCCGCAAGCTGTATATCCTCCTCCCCCACTCCCATGTCTCTTGCCGGGCCGGTTAAAATCCCTTCCATGTCCTCCTGATAAAACGCGCCCATAAGCTGCAGCATCTGGTCTGCCTTTTCCTTGAGGGACATGTCGTCCAGTAATGCTTTCAGTTTCTCTTTTTCCATTTTCGTTTCTCCTTATTTATGGTTTCGCAACTGCTCACAATGTTATCCAGAACCGCTTCATATTTGCCTGCAATTCCTCCGACCAGACGCTCTGCTGATAGACGCCGCCTCCCGAGAGGATTGTCCTTTCGCTTGCAAAATTGCTTTCGTCGCAGGTAATCAGTACCCTGTCCTGCCCGTATGCCTTACACAGAAAAAGCGCCTGACGCAGCATTTCCTTTGCATACCCCTTTCTTCTCTCCGATGGCCTTACGCAATACCCAATCTGCCCGCCCCACAGGCTTAAAACCGGATGGTTGATATGATGGCGAAGCTCAATCACCCCCACGATTTTATTGTCCGCCTCCCGGACGGCAAGATAAATATCAGAGTCCACCAAAGACGCCGGACAGGTTGCACGGTTCCGCATGGCATCCACATCCTTTATCCATTCCTCCGCGCTTACGCAGTCCCTGAGGCTTCCCGTGCCGCCCATGTTTTCCTCGGGGCCATTGTCGAGAAACTCCTGCCGGTAAGCCATAATCGCCTCCCCATAGTCCATGGAAGGACGCACCAGCCGCAGCCCGCTTTTATCGCTCTTTCTGCCGCTTTTGACCGTGCGCCTTTTTCCCGTGCAGGATTCCACAGTCAGCTTGAATACCGCGGTCCGCGGGATGACCGCCTTATTGTAGGGAAAATCCGTCCCGCGGTAATGGCTCATCAGAAGATTCAGCGCCTCCTCCTTTTCGCTTTCCGGCAAAAGCGATACAACGCCCTGCCCAATCACGCTTTCATACTCCATTGTGCAGTTTCCCTCTTCTAAAAGAAGCGCCAGCCTTGCGGAACAGTCCATCTCAAAGCAGACTTTGCTGTTTGCGGCTATAAGACCGTATTTTTTTCCTTCCGGCGCGCTGTGGAAATAAAGCGTAATTTTTCCGTTTTCCGTCCGCATTCCGAAATTAAGCGGTACAATATACGGATATTCGCCGTCATGGAAGGCCAGCCTGCATATCTCGCACCTTTCCATTACCTTGATGATTTCTTCAAATTCCCTGATTTCCCTGTCTTTCCTTCTCATACTTCTCCTCGTTTCCGCGCTGCTTTTGCGGCTCAGCCATGCCGGCTGAGCTTTCCTATACAAATATTACCGGATTGCGGAAGTTTTTGCAAATTATTTGTGATGCCGCCTTTCCATAAAACGGCAAATTAGGAAATAAATGCAATTTTAATTGATATTTAAGATTTTATTTCTATTTCAGCAACACTTTAGACACAAATATATAGTAGAGTATAATCATAGCAAACGGCTCAAGATGCGAGCCGCTTTCAACCAAACGCCCGCTCTTTGCAGAGGGGTTTACGGAATAAAAGAAGCCGCCGGTGCTGAAAGGCGGTGCCGACCGGCTTCGACTAATCATAACAGGATACCTCCTGTTTACATACAAGGGGTCGCAAAATCATCTCATTTAATGATTTTGCGACCCTTTCATTTTTATGTTCCTGAAATTATCCTTGAAGGAATTATTCCTCGTCCTTCCTTTTCACAATCAGGTAAACCGCAATTCCCACCGCCGCGCTGGCAAGCAGAATAATCGCAATGATTGCCGCCGCTTTCACCGGTTCTTTCGCCGGCGTTTCCTCCTTTGCCAGAGCCATCGTCTCGATTTCCTGTATTCTTGCCTGCTCAAATTTCTCCGCCTTTTCCGCCAGCAGATTTTCTTTCGTGTTATCGCTGATGATAATCACATAATCGGAAGCGTGTGAAAACGCAAATGACGCTTCCTTTGCGCTGCTGATTTCAGAGGCGCACATAAATTCAAAAGCCTCCGCCTCCTCGTTGTAATAAAACAGGTTCGCATACTGGCCGGCTTTTGCATCCTCCAGTTTTACGGAAAGCTGCATCGTAAATCCGAAATCTCCGTCGTGGGCAAGGGACATTTCCACATACTGCTCATTTTCAGTCAGTATTTTCAGCTTGTCTTTCGGTATCCGGCCGTCGCCTAATGTCACTTTCAGGTCGATATCGCTGAATTCCTCCGCATTTATTTGGCTTCCGTCAATTGTCCAGCTTGCATTATCGCTGACCTTAAGCACAACCTCCGTTCCCTGTTCGCTAATCTGTTTCAGGGTCTCCGCATAAATCATGCCTGCCTTGCTCATATCCATGGTAACGCTCTCCCTGTCGTCAGAAAGAGTATGAGGCTTCGGCGTTTGAGCCGTTATCCTGATACCGGAAGACGAGGTATTGCCTGCCGCATCTGCCGGAGAATTTTCAGAACTGCCGGCCGGAGGATTATCAGCAGTACCCGTCGCCGCCGGTGTTGACGGAATCTGCTGTCCGCTGCCGCCCTGTCCGTTATTATCGCTATTGTCGTTATTATTCTGTTCCCGGTTCTCATTGCCGCCTGACCCGTTCTCATTGTCCGGGGCATTATTTTCATTTTGTTCCGGCCTGTCTGCAGGCGCCGGGGTCACGGGCTTATTATCGGAGCCGGGCGCTGCGGTGGGCGCTGTTGTTGACGCCGCTTCAGGCTTCTGAGTAGATGCCGCCCCGGGTGTCGCGGTCGGCGTTGCCTTTGGCGCAGCCGTAACCGAGGGGCTTGCCGTGGACTCCGGCTTCGCTGTCGGCATGCCTGTTGGCTTCGCTGTTGCCTCTGCCGCAGGAGTATTTGTCGGCTTAACTGTCGGCTTCTCAGTCGGCTTTGATGTCGGTTTGACCGTTGCAGTCGGCGCAGCCGTTGCCGCAGAATCATCATTCGGAACTGTCGTCGGTTTCGCTGTGGGCTTTTCCGCAGGCTTCACCGTCGGATTGACCACAGGAGTCGATGTCGGTTTCGTTGTTGGTCTGCCCGTCGGCTTCTCAGTCGGCTTCGCCGGTTTATCCGTTGGCGTTGCCGCAGGCTTTGCCGTGGCTGCAGGCGTTTCCGTTGGTATAGGCTCCCATGTCGGCATCGATGACGGTATCGCTGCGGGCTTCGTCGTCGGTGTCGCCGTGGGCTTTTCGGTCGGCGTCGCAGTCGGCTTTAACGTAGGTGTTGCCGTGGGCTTTTCGGTCGGCGTCGCAGTCGGCTTTAGCGTGGGTGTCGCCGTGGGCTTCAATGTGGGTGTCGATGTAGGTTTTAGCGTGGGTGTCGCCGTGGGCTTCAATGTTGGTGTCGCTGTAGGCTTTTGCGTCGGCGTTGCCGTGGGCTTCAATGTGGGCGTCGCTGTAGGCTTTTGCGTCGGCGTTGCCGTGGGCTTTTCGGTCGCCGCACTCTGGCCGGGCACAGGGCATGCCGAAGAAGGCATATTGTCGTAAACCGGAATCTTAAACACAAAGGAATTGTTCAGGGAACCGGTTTCCACATAAGCCCTTCTCACCATGGAAGACTCCGTTTCGGGAGCCGAAATATTCTGCATATACTGATGGGTAAATAAAGTACCGTCGCTGCCATCCACATCAAATTTCTGCAGATACAGGGTATCCTGTCCCCTCAGGATATAATTTTTTGCAATAATCCCTGCTCCGCCCTTCAAAGACGCATAGTGGGAGTTCCACCCTTCCTTGACGGCCCTTGCCAGCCCCGATTCAATTACCTGTTTTGTTGTTGTGCCGGAAGCTCCGATATTGTAATAATTATAATAGCCCTTATATGCCGGCACTTCCGTATAATTCCCGGAAATCAGAGGAGACTTCCCCTCTCCCTGCTCCTGATAAACCCGGCATGCCAGATGAAAGGGGCTTACCTTTAAGGACACGCCTATCTGAAAAAAGGCGTCTGCATAGGACATGCCGGCTCCCGGCACCTCCCCTTTCATGAAAGTGCTCTTTAATATATTCTGCACCGCCGATTTGGAATGATAGGAAGGATTATAAGTCAATTGTTCAAACTGAAAAACTCTGGCCTCGTCCAGAAAATTTCTGGGGTCCAGATAGTATTTTACCGCCTGCTCAGAGGCATAATACCAGCCGGGGCTGTGCTGCTCCCTGCGGTATGCCTCCCCCTTGCTGCTGTGTACCAGGCTTCTGTCCTTATAGCATTCCTCCCTGACCACTCTTGACCAGTCCAGTCCGGTATTCTGCCTTACAAAAATCCAGTCGGGGTGGGCCTGTTTTAAGCGAATCAGCTTATCCTGATAGGAAGCCGGAAACTGCTCGATATCGGGATATCCACCTGCGGCGGCAAACATAGCCGTTTTGGGGAAATAGGTATCCTCCCATTCCAGAAAATGCTCGTTGGAATAGGCCAGATAATCCCGCAGCACATAGCCTTTGAAGGCCGTCCCGCCTTTTTCAAAAGCCACCTGATACCAGAGGTTGAAATCATCATCCACTTCCACCCCTTTAATAACCGTCATGGCGCCCGAGGGGATACTGGCTAACCCCGTCAAAATCCGCCGTAGCCTTCACATCATAGCTGTCGCAGAGATAAACAAGCGCCATCAGGTTTTCTTCCCCGGCAAGATTTTCCAAATCTTCCTGCGCCTGTCTTATGTATGCCCAAAGCTCCTCGTCCTCTTCGGAATCCTCATCAGGCTCCGATTCCTCTCCGTCTTTTGGGTCCCCGTCTTCATCCTCTGTATCTGTATCTTCATCTTGACCGGTTTGGTCATCTCCCTGACCGGTATCCTCATCTTCTGTCTCATCAATAGAAACCGTGTCCTCCGTCTCTGATGCCCATGCTCCAAAACCTGACTGCAAAAAAATAACCATGCACAACAGAAACGGTAAAATACTTTTTAATTTTCTTTTGTTCATCGTTTTTCACCCTGTGTAATATTAATATACTTCACCTTACCGGTAGTAAGCCCCCTTTGTCAAGAGGTAAATTATGAAGTATCGGGGAAAAGGCCTTCTGCATTATCTCTCCCCCGGAAAGTAGATGCCCGCTCCTTTCCTTGCCTCCTCAAGAACCTCCACCGTCTGCTCCATAACGGCAAGCCCCCGGTAAACAGCCTCGTAATCGTCATTCAGCAAAAGCCCCGTCAGCGCCGAAACCTCGTAAAACCACCTGTCAGGATTCTCCTGCCGGTTAACGGTTTTCTCTGAATCCTTCGTGACTATGCGCACTTCGGCAATCCCGTTGCTTCCGTCTTTTACATAAATGTAGCCCTTCTCTCCCTCAATCTGAAAGGAATTCACGCCAAAGGTGTCCTTTGCCCCCGCCGACTCGCTCACAAATCCGTCATAGAGCATCACCAAAATTCCTGACGTGTCCGCCAGATTTTCATAAATATTAGGGAAATACACCACCTTTTCCGGCTTTCCAAAAAGCGCCACATTCAGATACGCATTATAATAGTTAATGTCCATCAAAGCCCCGCCGCCATACTGCGGGTTGAAAACGTTCGGCACCTCCCCCGCCTTAAGCCGGTCGTAACGGCCGGAATACTGACTGTAATTCCCCAGCACAAGCTTCACCTTTCCGATTTGCAAAAGCGCGCTTTTTACCGCCTCAAGGTTAGGAAGATATGCCGTGGGCGTGGCGTCCGCCAGAAACAAACGCTTTTCTTTTGCCAGGGCGGCGAGCTCCCGGGCCTGCTTTGCCCCGGTACAGAAGGGCTTCTCACAAATTACGTGCTTTCCCGCCTGCAGCGCCCTTTTCACCTGCTCGTAGTGCAGGAGATTTGGCGAGGCAATGTAAACCGTATTCATTTCCCCGTCCGTCAGAAAGGCGTCAAAAGCCGTATATACCTTATTTTTATCCAGCCCGTATTCCGACCCAAGCATACAGCCCTTTTCCATGCTTCTTGAATACACCGCCGCCAGACGGATGCCCTCCGTGATTTTTACGTTGTCGAGTATGGAATGTACGATAGCGCCCGAGCCGACGGTTCCTAATATGATTTCTTTCATTTTAATATTGCTCCTTTCGTATTTTTCGGCAGACCGCAAAGTCCCGCTTTCAGAGCGGCCGGGAAGTTATATCTGCGCTTTCTTCTCCGCCCGCGCAACCTGCTTTTCCCATGTTTTCGCTGTCTGCTCTCTCAAAAAGCTGCAAAGCGGGGTAAGATTCTGACTGCTGTCCCACGCTTCCAGTGCCGTATAGTAATCTTTTTTGTCTTCTTCATGGATAATAATTGGCGGATGAGCATGCATCACAAGAAAATAGTTCATTGCCAGCCGCCCTGCGCGCCCGTTGCCGTCGGCGAAAGGGTGGATATTTTCAAATTTTGCATGGAAATATGCCGCGGCAGTCAAAGCATTCTTCTCCTCCACCTCCGTAAGCTCCAGAAGCAGCTCCGCCATTTCCTCCTGCACATCCTCGGCAGCCGCTCCGATTTCTTCTTTTCCAGTCACGTAATCGTGAAGTTTGTACTCGCCGGGACGTTCTCCTAACTGCCATCTTCTCGTATCATAAGTATTCTTTGTCAGGCATCCCTGCATCTGCCTGATAAATATCTCGTCCAGAGGGCGCTTTTCCTGAAACGCTGTCAAAAAGAATTCATTCGCATCCTTTGCATTGCGGATTTCAAACAATGTGCGTAAATCCCCTGTATAAGCCGTCACCCCGTCGTGTTCAAAAATTTCTCTGGTATCATGCCAGGTAACCTTCTCGTTTTCGATTTTTCCTGAATGATAAGCAAAGGCAATGCTGCGTCCGTTCAACGCCTCCGCCAGCTGCGCGTCCGTCATTATGTTTTTCTTCTGCCATAAAGCAACCGCTTTTTCATACTTTGTCATTCTATTCTCCCTCTGTGCTTTGACATCTGATAAGTATGACTTATTATATCACGTTTTTTAACTTTGTCTGTCATTTTATCAATCCTTCCTTCAAATCCATATGACGCAAGCAGCAAAAAAGCAGCCCCTTTCAAAGCTGCCTTAACGCAAAATCCTCCCTGTTAACTTCGCTCTCCCATCTTTTGCCGCATATCCAGCAGAATCTTCTTTTCCAGCCTGCTCACCTGAACCTGGCTGATGCCCAGCACCTTCGCCACCTCGGTCTGGGTCTTATCCTGATAGTAGCGAAGCTTAATCAGCTTCTGTTCCTTTTGCGGCAGGCCGCTGATAAGCTGACTGAGTACCATATGGTTCAAGACCAGCTCCTGCTCGTTCTGCTTCTCGTCCGCAAGCTGGTCAACAAGAAAAATTTCATTGCCGTCATTCTGGTAAACCGATTTGTAGATGGATTCCACCTGTACGTTGGCTTCCATGGCCATCACCACTTCCTCGTCGGTGAGCGCGGCCTCCCTTGCCACCTCCGCAAGGGTAGGCTCACGGTTCAGCTTATTACCCAGCCTCTCCGTTGCATACCTGACCTTCATTCCGTTTTCCTTTAAGGTCCGGGACACCTTCACCATCCCGTCATCCCGCAGGAAACGTTTGATTTCCCCGGTAATCAGAGGAACGGCATAGGTGGAAAACTTCACGTCATAGCTGGTGTCAAATTTATCTATGGACTTTATCAGTCCAATCACGCCAATCTGAAATAAATCCTCCGCATCATAGCCTCTCCCCAGAAACCTCTTTACGATATGATGCACCAGCCCCAGATTCTGTTCTATCAGTACTTCTCTTGCTTTCTTTTCTCCTGACTGTGCTTTCCTGATAAGTACTGCATTCTCCGACATAGGCTATTCCTCTTGTTCAATCCATGACGTAACTCCCATTTTCTTTTTCATCAGTATCACTGTGCCGCAGCCCGGCTTTGAAATGACCTCCAAATCATCCATGAACGCCTCCATAAAGGAAAAACCCATTCCCGACCTTTCCATATCCGGCCTTGAGGTATAAAGAGGCTCCATTGCCTGCTCGATATTCTCGATGCCCTTGCCTGTGTCCCTGACCTCTATGTGCAGCACGTCCTCTTCTATCAGACAATGCATGTAGATTTTTCCCGGGCCTTCTATCTGATTGCTTTTCATAAACTCATCGTCATAGCCGTGAATGACGGAATTTGTCACCGCCTCCGAGACTGCTGTCTTTACATCCGCCACCTCTTCCATGCTGGGATTCATCTGGGCCATAAAAGCCGCTACAGTCACTCTGGCAAACGCCTCATTGGCTGAGTAACTGTCAAACTCCAATTTCATCTCATTTCTGTTCATTCTGCAATTCCCCCCTGTTTTGATTCCACCGGAATAATTTTCATCACGCCCGAGAGCATTAATATCTTGCTGACTCTTTCCTGCACCCGTACCGCACGAACGGTTCCTCCCAAAGCCCTCATCATCTTATAGCGTCCCATCAGCATTCCGATTCCGGAGCTGTCGCAAAAAACCGTGTCCGAAAAGTCAAACACAATTTCCCGGATGTCCCGCTCCCTCACAAGCCTGTCCGCCTCACGGCTAATCTGATCCGCACTGTGATGATCCAGCTCTCCCGGCATCTCAATCCATAAAACCTTATCCTTTATCCTTTGCTTCTGCCATACCTTTGTTTGTCCGCTCACCTTATAACCCTCCTGTTCCGGTTCCGTAATATACTTCCCTTTACATCCATATAAAATCATTTTCCCTGTTTTGCCGTGCAAAAAGGGACATACCATACGGTATGTCCCTTTCTTCAGGGTTTCTCTTACGTTTTCTACTGCTGCGTCGGCTGTTCC
>OFFJ01002354.1_pt1 | contig 12184 bp, 8 predicted proteins | sample 1521261 | NCBI WGS metagenome assembly OFFJ01 (sample SAMEA3504122, study PRJEB24116) | mouse gut metagenome | biome: mouse gut; feature: mouse-associated habitat; material: faeces | place: Denmark | collected 2011 | reverse complement strand
AGAATCTAGCCGGAAAAGTTTCTATATTTTGAGAAAATACCGGAAGCAGCACAGGATAGAAAGATTCAAAATCAGGATAAATATCCCTGTGATTGTCGTAATAGCGATATTGCTTCAGTATCAAAGGTATATATCTGTAACCGAAATGCAGATCATTGTCAAGCATTTTGGCTGACATGTCTTCAAGACCGCATTTTTGCAGAAGATGAATGACCATGGCCCTGACAAGATGCTCATTTACACATTCATTCCAGTCGCCGTAGCCTGACCCAAATCCGGGCAGTTTGTATGGTTTTAACAACTCAAATGCATTTTCATACTCTTTGACGGCATCTGCAAATTTCTCCGTGAGAGGATTAATGAATGGATGCGAAAATTCATGGAACAATACGGATGGAGAGATGCTGTAATCATCCGTTGTAAAGACGGAAAATATGGACATTTTATTCATCTTCTCATCTAAAAAAGAGATTCCGAAATTTCCCACCATCAAAGAAGAGATAACGTAATTGTAGGAATTCTGTTCCTTTCCATATTCGTTTTCCAAAAGGGATATATAGGGATATTGATTTGAAACACTGTTTGCTCTGTCTATTATAGGTTTGTAATAATTCTTGGTTTCTTCAAAAAAAGCAAAATAACCAATGTCGTTTTCAAAGGTTTTCAGCATTTGCAATAACTGTTGGATTGCCGATAATCCCCCGCAGTATTGGATGCATAATTCTGACAGCGAATGCTGTATGGAAAAATCCATGCTGTTTCCAAGGGATAGCATGAGTTCCACAGGCCGGGAAAATGTGAAGCCGTTCGGGATAAGGCTTTCTATATAAGGATAGATCGGATGATTCAGATGCTTCTCAAAAAAGCTTTTGATCCGGTTCGTGTATGCATTGCTCTGTTCGGTCATTAATCCGTAGCCGATATATTTCTTTGTCATTTCATTGTACCTACTGGTCAGTAAAATGCTGTTCATAAATTCTAAATTTGGGTTTAATTGTACATTTATTTGATTCATACTGATTTTTCTCCAATTATTGATTTCATACTGAAGTCCGCTCATTTTTCTGCGAAAACAGCACCCATTTTACTCTGGTATCACAGACTCCTTTCCATATTCTTGATCTATATACTTCATCATAAATTCTTTACTGTTATTGCAATGCATATTTATAAGTGATTTTTCAATAGATACACAATTCCGAAAAGAGAGTTCTGTAATTAATTATACAAAATGGAAACAAATTGATTGTAGCATTTCATACAGCGGAAAGCAATATAATATGCCCCGCCTCAAGAAATCTTTTGCATTCACATTCTGCATCCATGTACTTTTCTCTGCTGAAATGGTAGAAAACAGGGAATGGAAGTAGTATAATAAAAAGAAAAAATGCACCGTTTGATTCCGCAGGATGCCCGGATGCCAGTGTCAGACTTTCAATGCCAGGCAAAAGGCGCGTAAAAGCTCTGCCAACCTGCGGATTTCAGGGAGGGACAGACATGGACAGGGAAAAGCGCAGTTGCCGGCAGGATGAAGAGCAGGCCGGCTGCTGCGGCATCAGCGGAGGAACATTATGGCAGTGATTGGAATTGACCTGGGGACCACCAACAGCCTGGGGGCATACTGGAAGGACGGAAGAGTACAGCTGATTCCCATGGAAGGGGAAAGCTTTCTACTGCCCAGTGTGGTGGGATATGTGGAGGGAGAAGGCTTTCTGGCAGGGGCGGCGGCAAAGGAGCGGCTGATTCCCCATGCCGGGGATACCGCGGCCTCCTTCAAACGCTTCATGGGCACGGCAAAGGAATACCATCTGGGCGGAAGGGCCTACACCCCCATGGAGCTTTCCGCCATGATACTGGAGCGGATAAAAAGAAACGCAGAATTTTACCTGCAGGAAGAGATAGAGGAGGCCGTTATAACGGTTCCCGCCTATTTCAATGATAAACAGCGCAGCGACACCAGGAAGGCGGCTCAAATTGCGGGGCTGAAGGCGGAGCGCCTGATCAACGAACCCTCGGCGGCGGCCCTGGCCTACCGGCGGGAATACGGAGAGGAGGACAGAACCCTTCTGGTCTTTGACTTCGGCGGGGGTACCCTGGATCTGTCCTATGTGGAATGCTTTGACAATGTGATAGAGATTATCGCCGTGGCGGGGGACAACCATTTGGGCGGGGACGATATCGACGAGGCGGTTTCGGAATATTTCTGCCGGGAGAACGGGCTTAAGCCCGAAGAGCTGACCAGGCAGGAGCAGGCCGGATTAAGGAAACTTTCGGAAGAGGCCAAGTGCGCCTTGGAGAAGCAGGAAGAGGCGGCAATGGAGCTTACGGTGGGCGGCAGGGTCTGCAGGGCCGTTCTCAATGAAGAACGCCTGTTCGAAATCTGCATGCCCCTGTTCGGAAAGATAAAACAGCTTTTTCTCCGCATTCTGGAGGATGCCGATTCCAGGGTTTCCGAAATAGACGACTTGATTATGGTGGGTGGTTCCTCAAAACTGGGCGTGGTGAAGCGCTTTCTTCGGGAACTTCTGGGCAAGGAACCCATCGTCCTGGGAGAGACGGATAAGGTGGTTGCCTATGGCGCCGGAGTCTATGCGGGCATCCGGCAGCGAAAAGAAGAAATCAGGGATATGCTGCTGACGGACGTGTGCCCCTTTACCTTAGGCATCGGCGTGAACAACAGGGCCAACCGGGACAAAAACATCTTAAACCCCATGATTGAGCGCAATTCCACTTTGCCCGCTTCCCGCAAAGACAGATTTGTCACCGTATACGATTATCAGAAGGAAATCAAAATCCGGATTTACCAGGGGGAAGAATACTATGTGGACGATGACGTGCTGTTGGGAGAGCTTACCATAGAAGTGGCCTTGAGACCTGCAGGGCAGGCCTGGGTGGACGTGCAGTTTACCTACGATATCAACGGAATCCTCCATGTGACGGTGGAGAACGAAATGGGGGAGCGCAGACAGATTCTCCTGGCCAATCAGACTTTAAGCGAGGAAGAACTGGAACAGTATGCCCGGGAAATGGAGAAAATCATGCTGCCGCCCCTTCAGCAGCCCGAAAATCAGGAAATGCTGGCATGCCTTCTGGAATATTATGAAAAAAGCACCGGGCGCCGCCGGGAGACCATAGCCGCCCTCACCGGCAGAATCATGGCGGGACTGGCCAGCGGCAGAAAGAAAGAGATCAGGAATGCCCGGGAACTGGCAGACCAATGGCTGACCTGGCTGCAGCAGGAGACGGACATGCAGGAGGAAATGCTGTTTGACGGAGAACTGAAGTTCGATGAGGAATGGGAAGAGGAGGACAAGGAAGGATGGATTTGAAAGAAAGGAACCAAAAGATCATAGATGCGGTTATCACAAAGGCAGACAGAGTGTGTCCGGGTTCCCTGGCATTGATCGGCATAAACGGTTCCTTTATGACAGGAGATTATTACGAAAAATCAGATTTGGACCTGTTGATTGTGATTCGTGATGACAGAGGATGGCAGTTGGGAAGCACCTTTATACAGGACGATTTGCAGGTGGGCCATGACATCTATTGCACCACATGGGAAAGGCTGAAGCGCGACGCCGGATATGAACATCCCCATATTTCCAAGCTTATGGATGCTGAAATCGTTTACTGCGCAGAGGAGAAAGAGAAAGAAAAACTGGAACAACTGCGGAAAACGGCAGGGGATATTTTGGATGCGCCCTTTTCGGAACAGGATTATGCCAAAGCGGAAAATCAGTTAAAAGAGGCGGAGCACGGCTACACGGCGGCCATGATTTCGGAGAACAGATCTGATGTGCTCAACGGGGCGGGCAGAGCCATTTACTATATTGAAAATGCAATTGCAATGTTAAATAAGCAGTATTTTCACTATGGGGTAAAACGCACCTATGAGGAGCTGCAGGCAATGCGGAACAGACCGGAAAACCTGTGCGAATTGATAGAAAATGTGATCTCGGCGGACTCTGTTCCGGCTGTAAAAGAAGGGCTGTCTGCCCTGATGAAAGAGACAACGGCGGTGTTTCATCAGGTGAAAGAAACACTTGCCATTCAGAAGAAAACGCCAGGAAAAGAGGAGCTGACTGGCACCTACGAAGAGATGTATTCCAACTGGCGGAACAAGATGCACGCGGCGGCAGAAACCGGAAACAGGCACCTGGCCTTTATGAGCCTGATCAGCGCAGGAGCCATGTTTGAGGAACTGGAAAGCGAAGTAAAGATTAACCGATATGATGTGTTGGGCGGGTATGAACCCCAGGATTTGCACACCACGGCAATGTCCTATGACAGGGTATTAAAGGAATACCGGAAGGAGTACCAGAAAGCAGGACTTGAGGTAACTCATTATGCGGATATCGATGCATTTGTGTTGGATTTCCTCGGGACCTGAAGCGCCTCTGCAGGCAATCTGAAGCGCTTTTGCAGGCAGAAAGTCTTATGTGAATTCAGGGGAATTCAGGTCTTTTGGGATTGGCGCGACATGAAAATGCGGAGCAATCCATGGCATCAATAAAATGAGCGTTGTAAAGGAGAAAAGATATGCAGGTTTTATTGCTTTTAAACTTCATTGTACCATTTGTCATGATTTTAGTGGGATATCTCATTAAGAAACATCCGGAATGGGATATGGAGTCACAGAATGGATATAACACACCCACTTCGCGGAAATCCCAGGTCCATTGGGACTATGCACAGAGCATTGCGCCGGACATTTTCATCTCTCTGGGGAAAAAACTGTGCGCTATGGAGATGATTCTAAGCGGAATCCTGTTTTTGCTTCATACTTCCATCCAGGTTGCGGTCAATGTGGGAATCTGTGTGGGAGCCGGCGTTCTGCTTTACGGATTTTTTAAGACCGAGTCGGAAATCCAGAAAAAGTTTTCGGAGAGTTGAAGGCCCTCCTGGAAGGGGTATCCGGGATGATGAAAATTCCCCGTACAGGGTATTAACACCCTGCGGCATTTGTCAGGAGAGACTGCGATATTGGGGGAAGAGGTACAGGTGGCTGTCACAACGGAGGAGAATCAAGTCAAATTTGTAGAATTAAGGGAATTACAGCCATACCATTGGACCAAAGCCTACCCCGCGGACAAACTGGAACACTGGGAAGAATAGGGTGGGAATACTTTTCGGAAAAACCGAAACACCTTTACGGCGAGTCGGCAGAAAAAGATACAGAAAATGCAGGCGGGACAGCGGTGTGAGACAGGAGATTGCCGTCAGTCAGGAAAGGAGGGACACCGGAGATGAGAAAACGGTTTAATGTGACAGGTCTGTGCATACCTCAAAAGCATTATATGGTTAATCTGGTACAGCGATTGGCCCAGATAAAGGAAATGGTAGACGAGGGAGCATATTTCACCATCCATCGTGCCAGACAATATGGAAAGACCACATTGCTTTATGCACTGGAATCTTATCTGAAGACAGACTATGTGGTAATAAGCATAGATTTCCAGAAATTGGGTACTGCAAAATACGAAAACGAAAATCGTTTTGCGCTTTCCTTTGCTGACTTTTTTATGCGGGAACTGGCCAGAAACGGGCAGCCGGATGTCCCGGATGTAAACAGGGAAACGGAAACATTGCGGAAGATCTGTCAAAGCAGGGATAGTTCTTATTCGCTCTATGAATTGTTTGAGAATTTAAACCGGATCTGCGAGGTTTCGCCCAGGCCGGTTGTGCTGATGATAGATGAGGCGGACAGCGCCTCTGACAACCAGGTATTCCTGGATTTCCTGGCACAGCTTAGATATTCCTATCTGGAGCGTGAGGCCAGGGGAAGCGTTACCTTCCAATCCGTTATTCTGGCAGGACTCTATGATATCAAAAGCTTAAAGAGCAGGCTTCGGTCCGAGGATGGGCGGAAAACAAACAGCCCTTGGAACATTGCGGCAGATTTTGATGTGGAGATGAGCTTTTCACAGGCAGATATCGCAGGGATGCTGCGGGAGTATGAGGAGGATTATCATACGGGAATGGATGTTGCCGGGATGGCGGCTCTGCTCCATGCCTATACTTCCGGCTATCCCTTTCTGGTGTCCCGGCTCTGCAAACTGATGGATGAGAAAATTGCCGGAAGCGGGGAATTTCCTCAAAAGCAGGCGGCTTGGACGAAAGAAGGTTTCCTCACGGCAGTCAGAATGCTCCTCACGGAAGAAAACACTCTGTTTGAATCCATGGACAATAAGCTGATTGACTACCCTGATTTAAAGCAGATGTTGAAGGAACTTTTGCTTCAGGGGAAGCCCATTGAGAACGTTCCTGGAAATCAGAGCATGCGGATGGCGGTTCTGTTTGGATTTGTCACCGTTCAAAACGGCTTTTTATGTGTGGCAAACCGCATCTTTGAAACAAGGCTTTATAACGGTTTTCTGTCCGAAGAGAGTCGGAACAGCGAAATTTCACAGTTGGCATTGGCGGGAAAGAATCAATTTATCAGGGATGGGCAGCTTGATGTGGAACTGCTGCTGGGGGAAGTTCGGCAGACTGGATTTTGAATTGCCTGTAATCAGGGAATGAAGGAAGGGACAGAAGACATGAACGATATATGGAGCATATTGGAAATAAAGGCCACAGACGACAAAAAAGCCATACGAAAAGCCTTTGCGGCGCAGTCCAGGCTTCACCATCCGGAGGAAGAACCGGAATATTTTGCGGCGCTGAACCAGGCCTACAAAGCGGCCCTTGACTATGCGGCAGGAGGAGAAAACGCCGCTGTTCCCACAGACAATTCCGCTGATGACAGCAGGTCTGCCTTGGACAAAAACAGCACATTTGTACCTGTGGGATTCAATGGAAAGACAGGCAAAGAGAAGAAAGAAATTCTTCTGGAAAAGGCACAAGAAAAAGCGGAAAACCAAATACAAAACAACGGAAAAATGAATGAGACGCCGGAGGAAAATGAGGACAAAAAACAGGGTGAGGGAACCCTCTCTTTACTGGACCGCCTTGACCAGGCAGCGGAACAGGCTGTAAAAAGAAGCAGGGAGACAGGCGCCCTTCGGGATTTCATTGCCCTTTTTGAGAATCCAAAACAGGCAAAACAGGCGGATACCTGGAAACGTTTTTTCCTGTCAGAAGCTTTTCTGCAGGAGCAGTTTTCAGAGGAATTTGCAAAAGGCCTGCTTGCCTACTTAGCAGAACAGACCCTCTGCCCGGGGGATAATCTTCCCAGGTACCTTCTGCAGGAATTGGCGGTGGCATATGCTTTTATTCCCCATTTTGCAGGCGAAGAATACTTTGACGGCCTGAAATATCCCAAGGAATGGTACAAGGTTTCCGTGGAAAATACCTTTCCCGCCAGAAGATATGCCGCCGAAATTTTTAACAGACAGGGGCGGGACTGTGACCTGAAATCCATGACAAACCGCATTCTCCGGCAGCCCGGCAACAAGGTGCGCCACAATGCTTTTTCCGACTATCTGACAATGAAGGAGATGAACAGGGACGGACGGCTTACGGACCGGGAGAAAGAAACCTGGCAGCATGTTTTGGGGGCTTGTCAGCCTTATTATCTGTATGAGCGCAATGGAAAGAAACCGGGAACCGCGGACTACGAGTCCCGCAGCGAATCCGTAGTTAAGCTTTATGTGCAATGGCTGAAGGATGAGCAGCCCCCCAGGGAGGTGCTGTTGTTTCTCTATAAAAAACTGAACTTAAAAGACCTGGAGCGAAGCAGTACCAGGGGACTTTACAGCGCGCTGAAAGCAGAAGTCCTGCGCCTGTGTCCCCAGGCGGAAGAGACCTTGTTCGGAGAGGACGGCAAGGAGCAGCGCATTGTAAAGCTCTACAAAACCTATGCTTCCATCATCAATGCCAACCAGAACAATTACGACAAATTCATCTATGAAGAGACGCCGGAAATCAGGGATAGGGTCAATGCCTTTTTTGCGCTGCCCGATTGGGAGCAGCTAAAGGGAGAGAAGGCGCTGTTTGAGCGGATTTACGGCACCTCCAAAAGGATTGTGATGCCCCGGACTGCGGCGGAAACCCTGGTCAGGCACCTGACGGAAGGAGACTTTCCGGAGCCGGAGCGGACGGAGCTGATTGAGAGTCTGCTGCGCTCCCTTTCCACGGAAAGAATGTGCCGGGAACTGGATTATCGCTGTGAAATAACCTTAAGCTCCAGGGACCTTGGGGACATCGGGGGCAATCCGGATTTCTGGCAGTATTTTCTCATGCGGGGCTTTGGTTTCCGCCATGGAAACGTCCGGGGAAACTGGGAAGAAGACTTTGTTTATGTGATGGACGGCCAGTGCTATCTGCCCGCCTACATCAATTATATTTATGCCCCGTCCCGGGAATGGCAGAGGTGTTTTACAGGCTTTGACCCGGAGAAGGAGGAGACAGGGGAGCCGGTGAGCCTGGTCTGTCCCATGCCAGGAAACAGGAGCCTTAGGGTGGAATTTCATTATCGTTATTGCCTGTACTTTGTGGACGGAATACAGGCGGACGGTCCTGTTCTGACCTTTTCCCAGCTGCAGGAATATGCGGAAAGCCTGAACAAGCCCCAGGAATTTTTCTTTCTTCTGGCAGTCACCGCCATTGAGGATTCCAACAGAGGCGCCGCCCGAAAGCTGATTGAAGACTGGCTGAAACGGATTCCTCTGCATGCGTTTCTCGTTCCCACCGTGGCCCGACTGTTGGCCGCCGACAATGACCGCATCCCCGGCACAGTAACGGATTCCTGGGACCTGTCCGGCGGGGAGGGGCATGTTCTCGGAAAAAACATAGAGTGCTCTGCCTTGTCAGATGGGGAAACAGGAGAAAAGATGCCCACGGAAAATACCGCACCGGAAACCGGAACACAGGACCGGGGGACAGAAGAAGAGGGCGAAGAAGACAAGAGCACAGAAGACAAGAGTGCACAAGACAAGAGTGCAGAAGATAAGAGCACAGAAGATAAGGTGGAGGCTGTCTTGTACAGCGAACAGGAACGGTTTTGCTTTCGGGCGGTTGTATCGAAAAAGGGATTCAGCATCTGGCGGCAGATGGATTACGGGTGGCAGGATATCATATTCCGCAGAGGGGAATTGGGCTGGCGGAAATGGGAAGAATACACCTGGGAGGAATACAGGCTGTACTGTGAAACACAGAAGCAGATAGGGGAGAATGTATCAGAGAGCAAAGTCCCGGGGCGTGGTAATCTGGCAGAGAATGCATCAGAGAGCAAAGGCCCGGAGAATGATATTCCGAAAGACAGCGGAGACGTCATGCCGCTTCCCATATCATGTTCTGCGCTGTCCACAGATAGCCCCCGGGGAAGGAAGGCAGCCGTCATAAATGCCCTGCAAAACCTGCGGCAGCCCAAGCCCAAGGTGCGCGCCTCATATTCCTTAGAGGGCATGGATGTGGCACAGAAAGCGGCAAAAATTCTGGAAGCAATGGGCTGCATTGAAAACATGGAGGGATACTGCGTTCTTCGGTACGGAGCGAAAAAGGAAAAGCGCCACGACAGGATATTCTATGGTGTGCGCGCCCCCTTTGGTTTTGAGCTGAAGGCCCATTCTCCGGTATATATGAGAAGCAGAGATTTCCTGATGTCGTCTTCTGATACCAAGATAAAGGAACCCAAGATTCTGGTGGGGCGTTTCGGATGGGGCTTCAAATATTCGCCCCGTTCCGATTATGGTCCCATGTATGTCTACCAGGGGGAAAGCGGCAGATTCTATGCCTATGGCGCCATTCGCATGCACCGGGCGGACAGCCTGGAACAGCTGTTGGAGGACTTTTTCCGGCAGGAATGGGAGGGCGTCACGGAGGTGGAGACATATGAAGGCTGTCTTACCGTGTCCCGGCTTGACCACAGACTGGAATACTGCTATACAGAGGAGGATATGCATCGGTCCATGGGCAGCCTGACGGACACTGCCGCGGATAAATTCACCCTGTTTGGTGGATATGGCATGTGGAAGGCGTTTGTCCGGTGGATGGATGAGCTGCTGAATCCGGGGCTGCCCGCCTGGGTGAACCTGATTGTGGTAGGCTTTGACTGGGAAAATGGCGGTGCCCTGACATTTACCGGTGTCCATGAAGAGGAAAGAGAGGCCCATAGGGCGGAATTGTGGGAAAAAGCTGACATGGACTTTGAGGAATGGGCAGATGATGAGGATTGGGAGGATGATGAGGATTGGGTGGATGATGAGGACTGGGTGGATGAGGACGAACCAAAGTCAGACGAACAGGACATGAAGGAATCGGAGTTGGATGAACTGTATAAGAACGAATCAGAAGAAGAACCCCATGAGAATGAACCAGATATGAATGAATCAGACATGGATGAATCAGACATGGATGCGCCGTACATAAATGAACCCGCAGAGCAGAACAGCGGCCTGCAGAACAATGTATATCTTCCCCAGGCGCCCCTGCTGATATGGGCCAGGGGGATGGACAGAATGGAGAGAGGGGAGTTCCTTGCCAATGCCATGCAGTGGTATGTGGACTGCGGCAGATTTGCCGAAAAGACAGGCGGCAGAAACATTAAGATAGCGGTAAACAGATTTTAATAGTGTTTCATAGTACAGGCTGTGAGGAGGAAGAATATGCTGAAGTGGAAAGAAGAATATACATATGAGGGTGGCTGTCCGGCTGTATGCCTGTACAACACAGGTTCGATGGTGGCGGATGACAGCCGTGGCGCCACAGCAGATGACAGTCCCATGTTGTTGGTGACGGGCACTGCGAGAAGGAGTATGGGGCATACCTTGATAAGCTGTGCAGAATGGGTTTTGTAAAGTCCTTTGAGAATCATACTGCTGCTGTGGACTGCTGCCAGTTAAGAAAAGATGGTGTGTTGCTTTATGCATATTATACGCGCGCGTCGGGAGAAGTGCGTGTCATTGAGGACAGGGCTTCCATAGCGCTTGATGATTTTTCCTATACCTGCGATATCAGGGACTCGGCAGAGATCTATCAATACGGGCTTTATTATGACCCCCAAAACGGCCATAGCCCAACTACGATCAACTGCGGGATGTTCTATATAATCCGGCTGGCTGATAACAAGCTTGTTTTAATTGACGGGGGACATTGCCTGCAATGTTCTGCGGAAGCAGTAGAGGGGATGTACCGTTTTCTGCACAGGATTACCGGTATTGCGGAAGGAGATAAGATCCATATTGCGGCATGGATTTTCACACATGCTCACGATGATCATATGGCGGCGTGCATAAGGCTGCTGCGGACATATCCGGAAAGTTTTGTACTGGAGCGGGTGATGTACAATTTTCCGCCTTTTACGGTGCATCCTGATGATTCGGATGTCCTTGTGCTGAAGGAAACACTGCGGGATTTCTGTCCGGGTGTTAAGTGCCTGAAGCTTCACAATGGTCAGGTCATCGCATTGGCAAATATTCGCTTTGCTGTACTGTATGCTCATGAAGACGCAGTGACGCAGGAGAATCCAGAGGTATTTCCGTTTCTTGATTTCAATTGTACTTCCGTTATCTTGAAAATGACGACCGGAAATGGTACTGTCATGTGGCTTGGAGATACGAATGTAGAGACGGAGGAACTGGTACTTGAGACGGTTCCGGCCAGGCTGTGGAAGGCGGATGTGGTGCAGGTCTCGCATCATTGCTTTAACTGCCTTTCGCGCCCGTATCCTGCTATCGATGCGGATTATGCTATGCTGCCCAACAGCTATTATGGAGGACATACAGCGGAGAACATTGATAAGCTGGAGGACGTAGTGAACTGTTTGTCCTCTCCCGACAATATCTGGTATGGGGACAGGACAACAGGTTTCCGTTTTGAGGACGGAATATACCGGGTAATTCTGGAAGAGACGTGCGTGGGCGGAGAGCATGACGGCACAAATCTTTATGGTGTACAGATTTAACATATTTTGATTATTTTCATAAGGATTTTGTAATACCCCTCTTTTGAATAAGAGGGGTACTTTTTTCCTTAAATGTAATAGTTTTTTGAATTATAGATCAGCGGCTTTCTGTGTAAGTGGGAACCGCCTGTTTTTTTCGGTGCAGGTACCGTGCCAGATACACGAAGGGCGTGTCCGCAATGCTTGTGACCACAAAAATAATATAGCTGGCGATAGCAATGGAAATCAGTGTCTTTGTATCATAGGTGCCCAAAAATGCGCCCCATGTGAACAGGACTGTGTTCAGAAGCTGGGATACCAGAGTGGAGCCATTGTTCCGGAGCCACAGGAATTTCTTGG
>OFFJ01002347.1_pt1 | contig 12201 bp, 11 predicted proteins | sample 1521261 | NCBI WGS metagenome assembly OFFJ01 (sample SAMEA3504122, study PRJEB24116) | mouse gut metagenome | biome: mouse gut; feature: mouse-associated habitat; material: faeces | place: Denmark | collected 2011 | reverse complement strand
TCTTCCGCTTCCGGTATTCCTTTTAATATCATACAAGGCGCCGCCGGTATCCTGACCGCTCTTATTTTAATGCCTGTTCTATTAAAAATACCAGATATTAAAGATTGGATTTTAGATTAATCTTCTTTTAATTTCAGCCTAAAAACAGTATGTGCTTTATAAGCCTCTCCCGCCAAAATCAGTGGTTTTTGAAAATCCGGATGCCGAAACGCATCTGGATAATACTGGGACTCTAAACAAAATCCATGACGCTCCCCATAAAAAGCGCCCTGTTTTCCCATATGCTCATGGATAAAATTACCTGTATACAGCTGAACGCCCGGACGGTCTGTATACGCATACAAATGAATTCCAGTTTCTTCACATTCGGCCTCCGCCATAAGTTTTAATTCTCCCTGGTTCTCTAAAACAAAATTATGGTCATATCCTTTTGCATAGGTTATCTGTTTGTCAGACGCCTCGATATCTCTTCCGATTTCTTTGAAATCTGTAAAATCAAACGGCGTTCCTTCCACAGAACAGATTTCTCCTGTGGGAATGGAATCTTTAGGCGCTAACGGAGTAAACGCTTTTGCATATAGTTTGAGCTTTTGTCCGCCGATATTCCCTGAATCATGTCCCGCCAGGTTAAAATAGCTGTGATTTGTAAAATTCGCAATGGTAGTCTTATCTGAAACCGCCTGATATTCAATATGCAGAGCATCTTCCTCGGTCAATGTAAATACTGCGCGTATCGTCATATTACCTGGAAATCCCTGTTCCAAATCAGCGCTGACAATCTTAAGCGTCAGGCAATTCGCCTCTTCATCTATATGTTCTACTTCCCAGATTTTATAACTGATTCCATTACTGCCGCTGTGTAAGTTATTACTGCCGCTGTTTGCCTCTAGTGCGTATTCCACACCGTCAATCGTAACCTTAGCGTTTGATATGCGGTTCGCACATCTTCCTACGGAAGCCCCAAAATACAGCCCATTGTTCTTAAGATAGTCCTCTGCGCTGTCATATCCCAATACAACGTCGCGCAAAGTCTGCGTTTTGTCCAAAAACAAGAATGATACAACAGTCGCTCCCAATGTGCTGATTTTTACTTTTGTGCCGTTCCCATTTGACAACGTAAGAAGTTCCACCGGATTTTCTCTGCCGTCTGTACCAAAACTTTCCTTTACCATACCTTCACCTCTTCCCATTCTCCAAAATTACTCATCCGACAATTTGAATTTATTCACTTCCTCTTCCAAATGTCCTACAATCTGTTTATTGACGTCTGCTTTATTTTCAATATCCCTCATGCTATGAGTCAAATCCGTTGCCATTTCTGATACGTTAATTACTCCGCGTGTACTCTCTTCCGCCGCGATACTAATCGCGTTCATATTTTCCTTAATATCGTCCATGGTCTGTTTTAAACTAATAGAATTCTCAGCAAAACGCTCCATCATCGAGTGAATTTGTTCTGCGTCTTTACTGTAATCCCGGCTTGCTTCAAGCAGCTTATGATACCCCTCCATAGCAATTTTATCCAAAAATTCCAGCATTTTATGCGCTTCACCGGCAAGCCCCTCAACAGAAGAAATAACGGAACTACTGACCTGTTTGATTTTCACGGCTGCATTCGCTGAGTCTGCTGCAAGCTGCCCAATTTCATTTGCCACAACAGCAAATCCTTTTCCGGCGTCTCCTGCCCTGGCAGCTTCTATACTGGCATTTAATGCTAAAAGATTCGTTTGTTCTGTAATACTGATGATATTCTCTGTTAAAAGATTAATCTCTTCCACAGATTTTGCTTTTTCAATTTTATCATTGACAGACAATTCCATTTCTTTTGCCATTTCCAATGCGTTTTTCTGTTCTATTTCTGCACTGACGCATATTTCCTGCGCTTTAACCGCGATATTCCGCGCAGAAACATCCCCTTGTTCTGCCTGATTGGAAACGCGTTCAATTCTTTCAAAAACTTCTTCTACCGAAACATTAATCTGGCTCAAGGAAGCTGTTGTCTCTTCCATTCCGGCTCCCATTTCCTCCATCGTCGCCGAAATATCTAACAGGTGTTCGCCCGCTCTCGTCAGATGCCCAACCACTGTTTTCGTTGAATTATCCAAAGAACCAGAATCTTTGTAAATATTGGTCATAATCACGCGCATATGCTCCAACAGCGCGTTCAGATTATTCGCCATCAGTTCCATTTCATCTCCGGTTTTTACATGCAGTTTTTGTGTCAAATCCCCTTCATTATGCACCAAATCGTATATTTTAGAATTCACGTTCCGTATACTTTTTGTAATACTGTTGACCAAAAGATTGATGCCGATTAAAACCAATACAATTGCCATTCCGCCAATCTGGAACACCCGCATTTTCGTCTGATTCATGCTTTTTACTACTTCTGCCGCATTAAAATCGCTCCCAAGGACGCAGGCAACCCGCCCCTGCGCATCATAAATCGGCTCGTATGCTGTAATGAGCTGCCCATTTTCTGTATCGTCAATATAATCCTGAACATACTCATCTCCGTCAAATACAGGTTTTAGTTCTTCATAAGAAACTTCAAACGGCTCTCCAATTGCCGACCGGTTTTCTGGTACATCCGAATCTATGCCGTAATACACGTTTACCCCGTCTGTAGTCAGGGTATACAAAAATGCCATTCCGCTGTTTTGTTTCAAATTGTCTAGTTTTGAAAGCATATTCGAATACTGCTCAGTAGTTTCATCACCCGCGCTAAATCCTTTTAGTTTGTCGCCGTCTAACTGAATCGACGCCATTTTTGCAGCAATACGCGCCTGTTCGACCCCCATTTCTACCATGCTTTCAGCCATGCGTTTGTATAAATAATATCCCATGGTACAAATTGCCGTAATGATAAGCACATTTGTTACTATTAAGATTTTAGCCCGAATACTTAACCGCCTCGTTTTTATCTTCATACAAAACCACATCCTTCTCTTTTGTCCTGCAGTCAAAGCAGGCGTTAGTCGTTATATAAAATCTATTTTGCCGTTCTGCCACAGCACTGTTTGTATTTTTTTCCGCTTCCGCATGGACACGGAGCGTTTGGATAAATTTTTGCTTTACTACGCTTCTTTGGCGCATTCGAAGCAGAATCATCCTTATTCGTTCCAGTTACTTTCGCAACCTGCTCCCTTTCTACTTTCTGTTCGATTCTCATATGATACAGCATACGCACCGTATCCTCCTGTATGCTGGCAATCATTCCATCAAACATATCAAATCCGCTCATTTTATATTCTACCAAAGGATCTCTTTGCCCATAAGCCTGTAAGCCGATTCCCTGACGGAGCTGATCCATATCATCAATGTGATCCATCCACTTTCCATCAATCACTTTAAGCAAAATCACACGTTCCATTTCACGGAACTGCTCCGGCTCCGCAAATTCAGTTTCTTTTGCTTCATAGAGTTTTACCGCACGCTCTTTGAGCACATGCTTTAATTCTTTACTGTTTTTCATATCGGCAGCCAAATCCGGAGTGACCGGCTCAATCGGTATCATTGGCAGCAGAATTTCATTTAATTCTTTAATATCCCATTCGTCAGGAGACGTCTCATTGGAAATACAGGTGTCTACGGCTGCCTCCACCCGGTCTGTTATCATCTTAAAAATGACGTCGCGCATACTTTCTCCATTTAAAACGCGGAGTCGTTCAGCGTAAATAATTTCTCTCTGCTCATTCATCACCTGATCGTATTCTAATAGATTTTTACGGATTCCAAAGTTGTTGTATTCAATCTTGCTTTGTGCTTTTTCGATTGCACCGGAGAGCATTTTATGCTGAATTTCTTCACCGTCCGGAACACCTAACGCATTAAACATGCCCATTAATTTTTCCGAACCAAACAAACGCATCAAATCATCTTCAAGCGCAATGTAAAACTGAGATTCACCCGGGTCTCCCTGACGTCCGGAACGCCCTCTGAGCTGATTGTCAATACGTCTGGATTCGTGCCGCTCCGTACCGATAATCTTTAATCCTCCGGCAGCCTTTGCCTCGTCGTCCAGCTTAATATCCGTACCACGTCCCGCCATATTTGTAGCAATCGTAACCGCTCCATGCTGGCCGGCCTGCGCTACAATTTCCGCCTCCATTTCATGGAACTTCGCATTTAATACATTATGCGGGATTCCGCGGCGTTTCAGCAGTTTAGAGATTTCTTCTGAAATCTCTATTGTAATCGTGCCGACTAATACGGGCTGTCCTTTTGCGTGAGCTTCTTCTACCGCGTCGCAGACCGCCTTATATTTTTCTTTTTTCGTCTTGTAGACAACGTCCTGTAAATCTTTTCTCTGTACAGGAAGATTGGTTGGGATTTCAATAACGTCCATACCATAAATATCGCGGAATTCCTTTTCTTCGGTCAGCGCCGTACCTGTCATGCCGCATTTTTTTTCGAATTTATTAAAAAAGTTCTGGAATGTAATCGTCGCTAACGTCTTGCTTTCACGTTTTACTTTTACATGTTCTTTTGCTTCGATTGCCTGATGAAGCCCGTCTGAATACCGGCGGCCCGGCATAATACGTCCGGTAAATTCATCTACAATCAAAACCTGATCGTCTTTTACAACATAGTCCTGGTCTTTAAACATCAAATGATGCGCGCGGAGCGCCAGAATAATATTATGCTGAATTTCAAGATTTTCTGCGTCTGCCAGATTTTCAATCCTAAAAAACTGCTCTACTTTTTTTACGCCTTCCTGTGTCAGGTTGACGACCTTATCTTTTTCATTGACAACAAAATCGCCGGATTCTTCAATTTCGACTCCCATAATAGCGTCCATTTTTGAAAATTCCTGGCTTTCCTCGCCGCGTGTTAATTGCTGTGCCAATATGTCGCACGCCTCATACAAACGAGTGGATTTTCCGCTCTGCCCGGAAATAATAAGCGGCGTCCTTGCTTCGTCAATCAATACGGAGTCCACCTCGTCGACAATCGCATAATTTAGTCCCCTCTGCACGAGCTCTTCTTTGTAAATCACCATATTGTCCCTCAGATAATCAAATCCAAGTTCATTATTGGTAATATACGTAATATCACAATTGTAGGCTTCCCTTCTCTCGTCATTGTCCATTGAGTTTAAAACAACTCCGACTGTAAGCCCTAAAAATTCATGTACTTTTCCCATCCATTCCGCATCACGCTTTGCCAGATAGTCATTGACCGTAACGATATAAACGCCCTTTTCTTCTAAGGCATTCAAGTATGCGGGAAGTGTGGATACCAAAGTCTTTCCTTCTCCGGTACGCATCTCTGCAATACGTCCCTGATGAAGAATAATCCCACCTATCAGCTGCACCCGGTAATGCTCCATATTCAATACGCGCCTTGCAGATTCCCGCACAGTTGCAAATGCTTCTGGAAGAAGTTCATCCAGTGTCTCTCCTTCCTTTCGCCTTTTCTTAAATTCTTTTGTCTTATCACGAAGCTGTTCATCCGTCAATGCCATCATGGCATCATGGTAAGATTCAATTTTATCCACAATTGGAGAAATTCTTTTTAACTCTCTTTCACTATGTGTACCAAATAATTTTGTAAATGCGCTCATATATTTACTCCTGTCACCTTTCGGCTGCTTTTTTACTACGGTATCATTATCTAAAAAACCATAGTTATTTTACCACTTTCCACTACTTGACGCAACATAGAAATTTCCATGTCCCACCGGATTTTTTTGAATATTTTTCTTCATAATTTGTCAAACAAGGAATAATATGTTATACTAACCATATTTTCTAAGACTATTTTATAAACTGAATGGATTTGGAAAGGAGACAGCGCCATGAAATACACTTACCGGACAAAAGGAACCTGCTCGTCTATGATTGAACTTGAACTAGACGGAGACGTAGTCCACAATGTAAAATTTACCGGAGGCTGCGACGGCAATTTAAAAGCAATTCCCCAGCTTGTAGAAGGAATGACCGTAGATGAAGTTGAAAAACGTATTGGAGGTATCCGCTGCGGTTTTAAAAACACTTCCTGCGGCGACCAGCTTGCAAAAGCCTGCCGCAGCGCATTAGAACAAAATGCCTGAAACAAAAAAGATTTGACGCCGCAGACAGCGTCAAATCTTTTTTATGTAAATCAATACCCAACAAAGGAGACTTGAATATGAATAAAGATTTAACAGTAGGAAATCCGTCGGCCGTATTGTGGAAATTTTGTCTTCCATTATTTGGAAGCATCCTGTTTCAGCAGCTTTATAACATTGCGGACAGCCTGGTAGCCGGAAAATTTATCGGGGAACAGGCGCTTGCCGCCGTAGGCAACAGCTACGAAATCACTTTAATTTTTATTGCGTTTGCTTTTGGCTGCAATATGGGCTGCTCTGTTATCGTATCCCAGTTTTTTGGAGCCGGGAAACTTTCTAAAGTCAAAACAACCGTCTCTACCTCCATGATTTCAAGCGCCATTTTATGCGCGCTGCTTATGCTGATTGGTATTCTTTTCGGCGATAAGCTTCTTTTGCTCATCCATACTCCAAATGAGATTTTCGCGGACTCGAAAACCTATCTGTCCATTTACGTCTGGGGACTGCCCTTTTTATTCTTCTATAATATTGCAACGGGCATTTTTTCCTCGCTGGGCGATTCTAAAACACCGTTTTTCTTCCTCGCAGTTTCCTCTACTGCTAATATCGGAATTGACATCTTATTCGTTTCTGTTTTTGATATGGGCGTTTCCGGCGTTGCATGGGCAACTTTTCTATGCCAGGGAATCAGCTGTATCTTAGCGCTTGGCGTGATACTGCTTCGACTAAAAAAAATGAAGACGGACAAGCCGCCTTTATTTTCCTTTTCCATATTAAAAAAAGTTGTTTCTATTGCAGTGCCAAGTATGCTTCAGCAAAGTTTTATTTCGGTGGGCAATATTATTATCCAAAGCGTTATCAACGGTTTCGGCGCAAGCGTTATCGCCGGTTATGCGGCCGCTGTAAAATTAAATAATCTCGTCGTCACATCTTTTACAACGCTTGGAAATGGAATTTCAAATTATACGGCGCAAAATATCGGAGCAGATAAACCAGCCCGCGTGAAAGATGGTTTTAACGCCGGCCTGAAAATGGTCTGGCTTTTGTCGCTTCCATTGGTTCTCTGTTACTTTTTTGGCGGGCGCATCCTGCTTGGCTTTTTTATGGACGCTCCAACAACAACCGCCATGCAGACAGGTATCCTTTACCTGAAAATCCTTTCCCCATTTTATTTTGTAGTTTCTGCAAAACTGGTCGCAGACGGTATCCTGCGCGGAGCCGGAATGATGGGAAAATTTATGGCTGCGACACTGACAGATTTAACGCTGCGCACGATACTTGCCGTTGTCCTCTCAAAAACCGCGTTAGGCGCTTTCGGAATTTGGTGCGCATGGCCGATTGGCTGGTGTATTGCAACTGTTATGTCTCTTACGTTTTACCGCCGGAGGTTTACTTGAATCTGATTAATTGCTTTCATTTGTTTCCGGAAGAAACAGACCGTCTCCCAACACAAATTTCTCTTCTTCCGGAGAATAAATGATTTCTTTTTGTACTGTCCCCATCTCCAATGCCCCGTGATCTGTATCTGCCCAAAGAGGATACGACACGACTATTTTTTCATTTTCAATCGAAATGCCGCGGTATTGATTATAAACGGCAAAAGAAGTCGTTTCATTCAATTCGTCCAGTTTTTCTTGTACAAATTTTGGAGAATTACCATCATTATCGTAAATTTCAGAAGGAATATCCATTTCAAACCAGTTATCATTTTCATTGCTAAAAACCTGAACGGCGCAAACAGAGCCTGACGCCCCTCCTGCTGCAATCAATGCAATCTCTTCTTTTCCATCGCCGGTAAAGTCGCATACTTTTGTTTCTGCATGAGCATATCCTAACATGATACTTTCTGATTCAGAAGGAATCGCAATCTCCTGTCCGTCAATTTTTATTATCCCATTGGTGGACATATTTTTATCCGTCCATACTTCCAATGGAATTGTATTGCCTTCTATATCCAATTTAGCAGTATAAATTTCCTCATAATCGTTCTGTTCCTTTTGTTCATTTTTTTGACTGATGCATCCGCATAGGAACGCCCCGGCAAAAACCATCCCAGATAATGCAATAAACGACTTCCCAATTATCATCCGATTTCTTTTCATAAAACGTTCTCCTTCGATTTTTTCAATCAACAGCGGCAGCATCTTCTAAATGTTTTGCCAGTTTCTCTATCAATTCCCTATTTGCCGAAAGCCAGTCAACGCTGTTTAACTGAGATTTGCGAAACCACTTTGCTGCGCTGTGTTCTTTTAATATCAGGTTTCCCGAAACTACTTTTGCAAAAAAACACTGCATGGATAAATGGAAATTGGGATAATCATATTCCACCGTTTCAAATAATTCCCCAACTTCAATTTTGGTATCCAGTTCTTCTATAATTTCACGTTCAAGCGCTGCTTTAGGCGTTTCCTGCCGCTTTATTTTACCACCCGGAAATTCCCACTTACCTTTATACTCTCCATATCCGCGCTGCGCTGCAAACACTTTATTATTCTGAATAATAATTGCGGAAACGACGTTTACTGTTTTCATATTTTTCACCACGAATCTCTGTGCATATTCTTTTCTCTTACTTTTTTACATAAATTCCATACCATTTTTTATGACATATAACCATGATAAAAATGCCGGCGATACATTCTGCACCACACAATACCGCTGCAACAATTGCACCCCATAAAAAACCAAACATATAGCACAGCACAAATCCCATTCCATATAAAATCCACATGATACCATGTCTGTGATTATAAGCCTTCTTATCTGTTACCCATTCATTTTTGGGCGTTTCTTCTCCAGACCAAAATCCAACAACACGTTTGCTTCTATACTGTACAATTCCGAGAACAAAAACTGGTGAGATACATAGAATTAAAATGATAAATGAAATAATTGTTTCCGTTTTCATAAGACATAAGACTCCTTTCGATAATTTTTTCAATTGCATTTTTTTCATTATAGAATCCCGAAAAATTAAAGTCAATATCATTCGGATTTTATTTTATTGGCAATATAAGCGTCAAAAGTCTCATACCACTCTAAACCAGTAGACGCCGATTCTGCGCTGACTGGAATCTTGCCCTTTATTCCTAATATATCTTCACAAATCTGCGCCATTATATGTCCTTTTAACCCCGTTTTTTCCTCCTCGTCTCCATCCTGAAAACGCTGCATACAATATTCCAGCGTATTGCTCCCATAATAACCCAGTTCCTGATACTCTCTGTCATGCGCACGAATATAGTCATACGGATTAGAAGAATACATTGGCCCGGTGCAGATTTCATCCAACAGACGTTTTAAAATCTTATCTGTATCTAACTTCCCAAACGTAACTGCCTTTGCATAACAGTCCTGAATTTGCTGCAAGATAAACTTCTGGCTGTCAATTCCGTCCTTTGCCGCAGATGCCGGAAATTTCTTTTTTACATCCTCCACAAAATAACTGCCGTCCCGCGGTTCCCAGTATTCTTTTAACCGATACCCATGTTTTTCTTTTATCAATGATACTGCCACCGGTAAATGGGAAGCTCCCACCTCCACGATTCCATCTTGGGACAACTGATACTCCCCATAATATGCCCAGCCATAATAAGTAATGATTTCCTCTCCGCTTCCCGCAATAAAACCATCCGAAACCGTTTCCAGATTCACAAAATTGCAGCAGGCAAAATCATATTCATCCGAATAAGCATATACGCTGTCATTCTGTTCCATAATCGCATTTTCAATGACCGTTTCTGCATTTATGCCAAATCCGGCCTCCTTTTTCTGTGTTTCTGACACAGCTTTATCTTCTTTCATGGAAGGCTCTTGTTCTGCCATAGGATTAGTTGCAAGAGAAATCAATCCGATTACACAGACAACCGCCGCAAGTATGCTGGCTGACGCCGTCTGTTTTTTGTAATTCATAATATGTTTAATTCTGCTTTTGACATCTCCTTCTGTAAATGCTAACGGCAGGCCAAAAATCCGGCTTTTTCCAACCGCAAGCTGCAAAAGAGAATTTGCGTATTCTTCCCGAATATCGCGATTCATCTTACCCATAACCGCCTCGTCGCAGCTCATTTCCATATCTTTTACGGACAGCACAAATGCCAGCCACACAAGCGGATGTACCCAATGTAAGCACAGGGCGAAAAAAGAAAGTATTTTTATCAAATAATCTTTTCTTGCAATATGCCTTTGTTCATGGAGAATAATATACTCCCATTCCTCCTGCCTAAGAGAAGAAGGCAGATAAATCCTAGGATGAAACAAACCAAAAACAAAAGGAGTCGCAATGTAATCCGCCACATAAATATTATCGCGCAGCCGCATACAACAGCGAATACTCCAACGCAGTTTTAGAGCCGAAAAAATTCCATAACATGTCAAAATAAAAACTCCGGCCAGCCAAATAACAGGCAGGATAAACGTAACATCCAACCTAAATTTTTGAACAGAATATGATTCTGCCTTTTTGGTCATATTCTCTTTTTGCAAAACAATTTTTTCAGGAGAATTATTTTCCCCCATTCTTTCCTCTGGGAAACGATCATCCGCTTGTCTGTTCTCCAAAACAGGCGTCTCTACCAAATTCAGCACAGAAAACACAGACGGCCAGGATATAGGACAAAGCAGCCGAAACAGCACGATTCCCCACAGCATATACGCATACCGTCTCGGCGCTTTACAAAGTAAAACACGCAGCAGTAAAACGGCCGCAATCATAATGCTGCCCGTAATACCCATCTGAAAAATCCTTGTAAAAATAAAATACAAATTTATTTCCATCTTATCGCTCCATTCCCTTATGAATAATATCCAGCAATTCATCTATTTCAGTATCCGACAACTTTTTCCTTGCTGTAAAAGCTGCCACAAATGCAGGAAGCGAACCATCGAAGGCCTCCTCCAAAAAATGTTCCCCCTGTATACTGTAAAAATCCTGACGGCTTATTTTAGAAGAAACCATTCCGTCACTATTTTGAAAAATTCCTTTCCCACACAATTTCCGCAACACATTATATGTCGTCGGACGCTTCCAATTTAATTCTTCTGCACAGAGCTTCGCAAGTTCTCTCGAATGAATTGGTTCATTCTTCCAAATAATATCTGCAAAATGCGCTTCTACTACTCCCAAATTTGTATCAACCACAACGTTTCCCTCCTGTTCATTATCAATAAACCATCTTTAGTTTACTATCAATGAACTGAATTGTCAACTACTATTCCTATTGACAAAATAGATTTTTAAAATTATATTTATAGAGACCAAATCATATTATGGAGGAACTTATAATGAATACAAAATATACTGGAACACAGACAGAAAAAAACCTAGAGGCTGCATTTGCCGGCGAATCACAGGCAAGAAACAAATATACATACTTCGCATCTAAAGCAAAAAAAGAAGGTTTTGAACAGATTTCCGCACTTTTTTTAAAAACAGCAGATAACGAAAAAGAACATGCAAAAATGTGGTTCAAAGAGTTAAATGGAATTGGCGATACCGCTGAAAACTTAAAGTCTGCCGCAGAAGGTGAAAATTTCGAATGGACAGATATGTATGAAAATTTTGCCAAAACTGCAGATCAAGAAGGATTTCCTGAACTGGCTGAAAAATTCCGCCGCGTAGGGGAAATCGAAAAACACCATGAAGAAAGATACCGCGCACTTTTGAAAAACGTAGAGACTGCGTCCGTATTTGAAAAAAGCGAAGTCAAAGTTTGGGAATGCAGAAACTGCGGACATATTATAGTTGGAACAAAAGCTCCTGAACTATGTCCTACCTGCGCTCATCCGAAAAGCTATTTTGAAGTAAGCGCTCAAAACTATTAAACAGCAAAAAACGATACAATTCACAAGGCACACAAAATTACTATTTGTGTGCCTTTCTTATCCTTTGTAAAATTGAGGTAATCCGATGATTCAAAGAAAAGATTTACTTACGTTCCAATTCTATAAAAAAGAAAAATTTACCGGAAGTTTCCGCGGTATGCGTTACCTAATCCAAAAAGAAAGTTCTGATGAAACTGATTTATTCGCCGTATACGTCTGGTTCGGACTATACAGTTTTTCCGCAACTCCTGAAACTGAAAAAACAAAAAAAACTTTTCCTTTTGCAGAAGAATCTTTAGAGGATATTTTATCAAAAGATTGGGTTT
>OFFJ01002344.1_pt1 | contig 12216 bp, 11 predicted proteins | sample 1521261 | NCBI WGS metagenome assembly OFFJ01 (sample SAMEA3504122, study PRJEB24116) | mouse gut metagenome | biome: mouse gut; feature: mouse-associated habitat; material: faeces | place: Denmark | collected 2011 | reverse complement strand
CTTTTCTCTATTTTATCACATTTTCTTCCTACACGGGGATTTAATCAGTGGTTCCTATATTTCAGATATAGCAAATATACAACTGTCGCTAAAGCCTGCGTCAGAAACATGAATACTTGCGTATTTCCGTGTGTTGGCCCAAGCAGAAGCAAAAATATAATTCTTGCGAAAAAGAGTTCATGTTCATTATGTGGCTCCAGCAACGTGCGTAGCGAGAGGCCCTCTTTTAAAACCGTATCATAATATAGCAACATCCCATCCCATTCATCACCTATCATTATATTGGTAGAATATTTTGCTACGATAAATAACGAACACATAACAGGTACTGCAGCAATCAAATAATACCATAAACATTTGCGATTCATTTTGGATTCTGCCATATATCTCATGTTTGATTTGTCTCAGCCCGCAATACGATGTATATAAATAGGGTGTACTCCGTAAGCTCAAAGTCTTTGGCCTGCAATGTATGCAGGCCAAAATAGCGGTTTAAAATGCAAGGTTTTTTACAGAAAGCGCCTCAAACCTAATTGCACATAGTGAGTTGCCCCCTCCATATGTTTCTGGTCAGTAAGGTTATCAGGGTTGTTTGGTGCCTTTCCCACACTTTGTACGCTTAATTCCCTTCTGAACGGGGCTGCGGAGTCCTTCCTAAATAATCATATATTGCGCAGGTTCCTATTACAATAGATTTACGGTGAGAGGCACGGCAGCCAGCCGTGTCTCTTTCCGCATTGTTGCCAAAGCTGTTAGAATGGGAGGACATTGGCCTGACTTCAGGCTCCAAGGACTGGCACGTCCGAAAGAAAGTCCGTCAGCCAGCCTCTCATTCGCAGCGTTCGATTTATGCAGGTAGAGCCACCATCCAGGTGCGTCCGTGTCATCAAATAGATAGAATCGGCAATGATGGAAAGGCTGGTCGCCAAATTACAATCTACGACAGGAGTGTTAAACAGTGAACGCAGCAGGGATTGATGTCTCCAAAGGGAAAAGCATGGTATCTGTCATGCGTCCTTTTGGGGAAGTGGTAGCAAAACCTTTTACAGTACGTCACACCGGCAGTGAACTCAAGGAGTTGGCAGACTACCTGAAAAGCCTGGACGGTGAGACACGGATTATCATGGAGCATACCGGGCGGTACTATGAGCCGGTCGCTCAGTTTCTCCATGACGCGGGGCTGTATGTCAGCGCGGTGAATCCGAAGCTGATCAAAGACTACGGAAACAACTCGCTGCGCAAGGTGAAAACGGATAAGGCCGATTCCCGGAAAATAGCGAAGTACGGCCTTGACAACTGGGTGGAATTGCGGCAATATGTTTCCATGGATAAGATTCGTTACCAACTGAAAACGCTGAACCGGCAGTGCAATTTGTATGGCAAGACGAAGACGATGATGAAAAACAATCTCATCGCTCTCCTGGACCAGACCTATCCCGGTGTGAACGACCTGTTTGACAGTCCTGTTCGTGAGGATGGGACGCAGAAATGGGTGGATTTTGCCGCATCATTCTGGCACCTGGAGTGTGTGAAGAACATGAGTCTGGATGCTTTCACAGGGCGTTACCGTAAATGGTGCAAACGGAACAAGTACAACTTCAGCAGCGATAAAGCTGCCGAGATTTACGCTGGTGTGCAGGACCAGATCGCCATGCTGCCCAAGGATGCCCTGACCAAGCTGATGATTCGTCAGGCAATCAACGCACTCAACGCTGTTTCCGCAACGCTGGAGAAACTCAAGGCCGAAATGCTGGAGTTATCCTCTCAGCTCCCCGAATACCCCGTGGTCATGGAGATGCGCGGTGTTGGCGATTCCCTCGGCCCACAACTTATGGCTGAGATTGGGGATGTGATGCGCTTTGCCCGCAGGAGCGCTATTACCTCTTTCGCCGGTGTCGATCCGGGCGCTGACCAGTCCGGAGGCCATGAGGCCAAGAGCGTTCCAACCTCCAAGAGTGGTCCACCTGAGCTGCGCAAGGCCCTCTTCCTGGTCATGGACCACTTGATTCAAACCAAGCCCCTGGATGACCCCGCCTACCAATTCATGGATAAGAAACGGGCTGAGGGCAAGCCCTACCTGGTCTACATGACTGCTGGCGCTAACAAGTTCCTTCGCATCTACTACGGCAGAGTAAAGGAGTATTTGACTAAATTAGAGCAGCCTCTTGCTCCCAACCCTGAACAACACTAGCGGATTCTTCCCCCCTACTCATTTCCTCTGGCCAGCGCTTTTGCGGTGGCCTTTTTGTGTTGCACTTTTTCCCTGCATTCCCCCTTATAAATTTTTCTCATTTTTCTATTGACTTTTTATTTGCAGACTTTCTTATCAATTTTTGTACAAGGCCTTTCTTCTGCACGTTACAGTGTAACGTGCAGAGGCGGATCCGCCTCTGCAATATGCTCCTGTTTTATAAATATGTAATTCTCTTATGAGCACTGAGCTGTTGGAGCACTCTCCGAATCTCCCCAGTGCACTTTTTATTGCAGACCAGCAGTGCATCCTCGGTATCCACCACAACCAAGTCCTCTACGCCGACCAGCGCAATAACCCGTTTCTCCCCCTGGACAATACAATTTCTCACGCCCGTATCAACAACATTCCCGCTGAACACATTGCCCATCTCATCCGCTTTTTTCAGCCTGGCAACCGCCAGCCAGGAGCCCACGTCATCCCAGCCAAATCTCCCCGTCAATGTATAGATATTCTCCGCTTTCTCCATCACGCCGTAGTCGATCGATTCTGCCCGGAATGCTGTGAACTCCTCCTGTAATACTGCGTACTCTTCATCATTGCCTATCGCTTCTCTAATCCGGCAGAGCCCTCTATAAATTTCCGGCAAGTGCCGCTCCAAATTATTAAGTATTGTGGAGACTTTCCAGACAAACATACCGCTATTCCATAAATACTGCCCGGACGCAAGATACTCTTTAGCTGTCTCCAAATCAGGCTTCTCCACAAAGCGTTCTACCACGTATGCACCGCAGTCAGCCTGGCCCCCTTTGATTTTGATATATCCATAACCTGTTTCCGGACTCTCCGGCCTAATTCCCAATGTCACCAGGTTCTGCCCATCCTCCGCCAAAGCAGCGGCATCTGCCAGCGTATCCAGAAAGATATCTTGATTTGTAATTAGATGGTCGGAGGGCAGCACGAACATGACCGCGTCCCCATGCCGCCGTGCCATATGTACTGCGCCCAGTCCAATACAGGGGGCGGTATTTTTCCCCACCGGTTCGCACAGAATATTTTCAGCCGGCAGTTCAGGAAGCTGCTCGCGCACCAATGTATAATAATCGCGTACTGTTGCGACAAAAATATCCTCCATCTTTACCAGCGGCAGAATACGCTCCACAGTCAGTTGGATCATTGTCTTTTTATCATCTGTCAGCGCCAAAAACTGCTTTGGCTTTCCTACTCTGCTCTTCGGCCAGAACCGTTCACCCCGACCTCCTGCCATGATAAGCGCCGTCTTCCTCATTTTTCTCTCCCTGCTTCCTTATAGAACCAATTTCAGTCGTGCCTCAGCCGGCGTACTCTGTTCCTAAAAAATGCTCATATGTTAGCTCAATGGCCTGCTCAAATGAATACTGCGGGGTCCAGCCAAGGCCTCTTATTTTTGATGAGTCCATCACTCGCCGCATAATGCCGTCCGGTTTTGTCAGGTCACAGCTGATCCTGCCTTCAAATCCGGTCACACGCTGGATGATCTGCGCGGCTTCCATAATGGAGTGCCCGCCATCGTCCGCACCAATATTAATCATTCCGCCAGATGTATAGTTGTCCATCAAGAAAACACACGCACTGGCAATATCATCACTGTACAGAAATTCTTTAACAGGCTTGCCAGACCCCCACAGCACAAGCTCCTCCGCTCCTGATCGCTTTGCCTCATGAAACCTTCGAATGAGCGCCCCTATCACGTTTGCCCGCTGGAGGTCAAAGGAGGAATTGATTCCGAAAAAAGCGCAGGGCACTACCGTAAAAAAGTCATCCCCATACTGCTGCCGGTAATAATCACACAGCTTGATACCAGTAATTTTTGATAGCGTATATGGGAGGTCCTTTTCCGGCAGTTTCCCCGACAGGAAGTCCTCTTCCCGCAGTGTTCCGCTCTCTGTATCTGGATACACAAAATCACTGCTCATAAACAGAAGTTTTTTTGCCCCATATACATGGGCCGCCCGAATAACGTTGGACTGCATGACAAGATTTTCATACTGAATATCCGCTGGATGTTCCTGCCGATAGACAATGCTCCCCATCTTAACCGCGGTGAAGAAAACATATTCCGGACGCTGCCAGCGGAAAAAAGCATCTACCTCTAACTGATCCGCTATGTTGAGCTCCGAATGTTTTGGAAGAAGCAGGTTGTGATATCCCTGCTTTTCCAGCAGCCGCACAATCGCGCTGCCGGCAACGCCGCCGCTCCCTGCAATATAAATCCTCGCGTCTTTTCTCATGGCGTATCCTCCGCGTATTTCAGTCTGTAAAAATATCCTTCTCTCCGTTTTCACCTTCCACACAGCGGTCATATAACCCCACTAAGACACAATCTTCCGGAAAAATCATGTTGTGAACCACATATGGATGGATAAGAAAAAACGCCCCGGCGCAGAACGTCCTCTGTTCCTGCCGCTCTTCCATCCTAAACGTGAGCGTAACGCTGCCCCTGACTACATAGAACGCTTCCCGGCTGCGCCTGTGGTAGTGCCCGCCGCGAACAGTACCTGCCCGGCTGACCAACACATTGACTTGCTCATACCCCGTATGGACCAGCTGCACCAGTTCTCCGCGGTCATCCTGAAACGCAAAATCCGGCGTCAGCACTTCGTATAGTTTGCTCATAGCTTCTGCTCCATCTCCGCATACCGCTGCATATACCACCGATACATTCGGGGCAGCGCCTCATCTAATGTGATAGAGGCCCTAAACCCGGTCAGCGCAGAGAGCTTGTCTGTATTGGGACAGCGCCGCATGACGCAGCCCTCCGGCGCCGGCTGCACATCCACCGCAGGGTGATAATCCGCAATGTCAAACACCTTTTGCAGCAAATCAATGATTCTTACTTCCTGCGTGCTGTTACCAATATGTACGATTTCCCCACTGCACCGATCACTGCACATAACAGCCTCCGTTGCCCGCACAGCATCCTCTACTGCGCAGAACGCACGAGTCTCCTGTCCGCCAAAAATCTTGAAGGGCTCTTCCCGCAGGTAGACACGCTTGAAAAACTCCGGCAGCACGTGGTCATATCCCATGCGAACCCCATAGATATTGTGATACCGGATAATCTTAAAGGGCACATTATGAACGCGGCAATAGTTTGCCGTCAGTATTTCGCCAATCATTTTACTGCCACCATAAGACCATCTGGGGTTAAGAACATCGTCAATTGCCAGAGGGATATCCTCCTTTGTGGGGATAAACTCCGGGTGCTCCTGCAAAAAGCAGTTAAACGTGCCCGCATAGGTCTCGGAGGACGATGAAAACAGAAATGCACCGCAGTTTTCCGGCGTACACCACTCCAGCATGTTCATCAGCGCTAGAATATTCGCGTGGAGGACATCATAGGGGCGCTCATAAAAATTCCTGGTGCCATTGATTGCTGCAAGATGGTAGATGTAATCGTACCTTCCGTGGAGCTCTGCATAGAAGCCCTTGTTTGTCATGTCCCCGTTAAGGAATACGACATTGTCCCGCTCAACCAATTGGCGAAACATGTTGTCAGGTATCCCGCGCGCATGGTTGTCAATGACCGTGACCTCCGTATCCTTACTTTGGGACAGGTGTTCGGCCAAATGGTAACCAATAAAACCGCTCCCACCCGTTACAATTGCTCTTATCATTGAACTTTTCCTCCGCTTGTTACTAAATCATCAGATTTCCCAGGGTAAGGATCTCAATATTCGGGTTGTTATATAGGTTGCTGCACACGCCCCAGGCATCCAGGATGGCAAAGCCATTCTTACTGTGCAGCAGCTCCTCCCTTTCCTGAAGGTTAAAATACCCCTTGTGGTTGTTTAAAACCATCAGTACAGACGCATCCCTGCTGGCATCGTATACATCCTCAAACACCTCGCCCAGATTAAGAGACGCCAGCTCCTTCGGAAGCGCCACAAAGTCGTGCAGGTGCAAATGATATCCACAGTTTCTCAGCTTTTCCGCAATGTATACCGAGGAAGAACCGCGCAGGTCCGATGTCTCCGGCTGCCCCTTAAAGGCCATCCCGGACAGCGCCACAACTTTTCCGTTCTCTGGTGCGCCGATGCGTTTCTCCACCCATTTGACTACAATATCCTCCAGGGACTCATTAAACTTGCGCCCACTCATAATAAAGTCCTTACTGTCACAGGCGGGCATATTATTGATGAGAATATAGGCATCCTTTTCCAGGCAGGGCCCTGCTACAAATCCAGGCAGCGCAATGTTGGAGCGAGCATAGCCCTGGTTTGCATGCTTAATAACGCTCAGCCCGTCCACACCAAAGGTCTGCGCCGCCATACAAAAGGCGTTGCCCAGCGCAAAGGTCATATCACGATATGTATTACAGTATAATTTAACCAGCTCCGCCTCCTCCAGACTGGATACCGGAATCACATAGGGCGTCATATGGCGGAAGAATTTCTGGGCAATTTCCAGCGCCTCCTCATTGCTCCCACTGATAATCTGCGGCAGATGCGTCAGCTCCTCCACAGCCTTACCCTCCACTGTTCGTTCGGGGCACATACCAATCAAAATCTCCTCTTCTGGACGCCCACAAAGCTGTGCCAGGAACGGCAACACAACATTCCTTGTTGTTCCAACGGAAACGGTAGATCGCAGAATAACCAGCTGATCTCCCGTATAGATATGCTTTATGGACTGCAGGGCCGACTTGATGTACTCAAAGTTTGGCCTCTTTTCGCCCTTCAGAAGCGGCGTGCCGACAGTGATGATAAACGCGTCAAACTGCTTATCCTCCGGAAATTCCTCCACGCAGTGGAAGGTTTCATGGTTATGCCGCTTAATCAGGGCATCCAGTCCCGGTTCAAAAAAGTGGGCATGGTTTTTGCTGAGGCAGTCCTTGATATGCTGATTGACCTCCACGCCGTAAGCATCAACCCCGTTATCCGCCGCCGCGATGGCAAGCGTCAGGCCAACATAGCCCAGTCCGATCACGCCTATTCTCATCATAAGAGGGCACCTCTCCTTCGTTTGTAATATTTGGCCACCCGCACAACACGGTCTGTTTTTCTCCTATTTTTGTAAAATCAGGAAACTTTGTTCCCCGAAGAACCAGCCACTTACAGGCATCAGGCGCAGATACATCCGCACGATCCAGGGCGCCTTGGGCAGACGGCTCTTCGTTGTAAAAGGCAGAAACTTTTTAATACATTTCCGCACGTGAAACCCGCACAGCTCCCCGGCTTCCATCAGCGCCTTTTCTGTGATGGGTGTGATGTGGTCATAAAAATCCCAATATTTCCCCCCAACATAGCGAATATTGGGTGTTAATATCCACACCTCACCTTTGGGCTCCAGCAGGTCATATTCCTGCTCCAGCAATTTGCTGATATCCTCCTTGCGGATATGCTCCAGAAAGTTGCTCATGAAGAATATGGAGACAGTGCCCTTCTCAAAATATCGGGACATATTTGTGATATCATCCACATAGGTCTTCACATCATCCGCTGCGTATTTTTCAACATCCGGATTGATATCAATTGCATATTTTTTGCATTTGAATCCAATATGGTTTATAAAATCACAGTATCCTGCGGCTACATCAACAATGGATTTTGTTGTGTGAGGTAAAAAGTTCTCCAGATACGAACAGATGCCCCCCCCCCATACACTGTCCTTTTCTGTGCGTTCTACCGCTTGAAACCGCGTTTGATATAGTTTTTGCATATTCTGCATATTCATTTTTCTCCTTCGCACTAGGTATGTATTCGGGCTTGCTCCAAGCGCTCCCGGTGGAATGCAGGCTTCTTGCCGAGCCACTTATATTTCATACCATAAAAGCACCAATGCAGGTATTTGGGGATCCACTGCCACATCTTGAAATTCGATTCGCCCTCTGTACGGTCATGCCACTCTGTCGGAACCTCGGTCTCGCTATAGCCCGCTAAGTAGGTCTTGATAACCAATTCTGTGCATATCTCAAACCCATCAGAGCTCTCCAGCGGGATATTTCGTATTACATCGGAACGATACATTTTGAACGCATTGGACAGATCATGAATGGGCAGCCCGATCAGAATGTGCATTCCCCACCCTGCGCACCATGAAAACAGACTCTGCAAAAATGGGCCGCCGCATTTCCTGCCACCCCGCATATACCGCGATCCAGCGGCCATGTCGTAGCCCTGCTGTATCCGGGCATACATTGCGTCTATTGTGGTCAGATCATCAGAGAGGTCCGCCATAGTTAGCACCCAGCAATCACTTTCCACACTCTGTATGCCAGTAAGAATAGCGCGGGCCGCGCCCCAGCCATAGAAATTTTGTATCAGCTTGATGGAAAAGGGGTATTGGCCGCCGATTTCCCGAAGGACAGGCAAGGTGTCGTCCGTCTCGGAATCGTATACGATGAGAAGCCGGAATTCTGACTGTATGTCACGCGCCATGGCATCCAGCAGCCTTTTTATATTCTTTCCTTCGTTGTATACGGGGACGCAGATATCTATCATGTCTATCATCCCTCCCTCTTTTTCTTGAAAATCACATATTTGCTGATAATATAATTCAGGATAATCACTGTTACACTGGCCCCCGCCTTCACCAGCATATCCGGGATGGACAACAGGCTCACGCCCACAAACATGATGAGCAAATCAAGAATACAGGCCAGTCCACGCTCCGCAGAAAAGCCCAATGCTTCCGGGATAAGCGTAAGAGGCGCAAGGCTGGGACTGCGGAAGACAAACAGCTTGTTCGCAAAAAAGGCGTAGATATTTGCTATGATGAACGCGATGATATTCGCTAACTCGTAGTGCAGGGGGGTATACCGGCTCAATAGGTAATATAGGACGAAGTTTAAACCGGTTACTGTCGCGCCGACTATAGCGTAGGAGAGAACCTCTTGCAATGATTTTCTATGTGGATTCATCAGTATTTCCATTTCTCTAAATTTCTCAAGCTTATCTAATATCAACAATTTGAACCGTGAGAGGAATTTGATTACAGCGCTGGCCATCTTCTGAAATAAGCACAAGCTTGAGCTCATTTTCTCCTTGTACCAAATAATCCGCTGGGATAACCGCTTCATATCCAGAGTAGAATGTCTCATCTTTTGTTGCAATTTGGTAATAATCAGCTACGTCTTTTCTGTTGACTGGGCGTGTTGCTACATAATTCCCGTTCGCCTCAATTAGCACTGTAACTGGTGACATTAATTCCATGGCCCAACCAGCTATGGAAAGTCCTCCTTGCCCGTTCATTGAGATTCCCTCTTCCAAAGCTTTGGTACTCCCCGTGTCCCCTAAAAAATCGACTGCATATATAATGTCCTTTGATGGTTCTGCCTGCAAATATCTCGTTTGAATCAGGACACTCACCCCCCACGGCCATCCAGGGGCAACCGAAATCCAGCATTGCTGTCCTGCTTCTGCACTCATATATTTTTCAATGCTTTTCCATGCGCCTGCTAAATCTACACTCAGAGGCAATTGCCTGTAAGGGAGTATGCAAATACAAAGAGCCAGGACAATTGGGAGAGCTCTCTTGCGGAGGTCATTTTCTGCTCCTGTTTCTGTTCCTACTATCTTGAATGAGCCTGAAATAATCAAGATCAGCCACACAGAGATGATTGCAAACGAGTATCTGCCAGATGTAAGGGTCCTCTCCCCACCTGTGGCAGTGAGAAGGAACAGACCCGCTGCGGAAAACATGTAAAGCACACCATAAACAATCAGCGGTCTGATCTCTTTACAGCACATAAAGATATATACTAATGGGCCCCAAAATAACGTACACGCAAAGACTTGATTCCAGCTACCAACCAAAACGGAACTATTCGGAAATAGGATTTGTGGGAGCGTCGACAGGAAGTACTTGAAAAAGAGTACCACCACACTCCCCAAACGAATCAGCGTTCGCCCTTCCCCCTGCCTCAAAACAGCCGTTATCTGAAATACGACGGGCATTGCTATAGCCGTTAGAACCAAAAGATCTGATTTTGTAATGATCCGGCGCCGCCATCGCACAATGCAAACTACTATAGCAACTAATAGGATTAGACCTCCTGCCGGAGTAGATAATCCAATAAAAACCAGTACCGGCAGAACAGATTTCCATTTTGGCATTTCCCAGCCATGTACCATACGTAATCCTACAAAGAAGAGGAATATTTCCGCCCACCACTGGAAATTGGTCACATTGAACCAAACCTCGCCGGTTTCCATTGGAATAAACAGGACTGTCAAGAGGCAGATACATGTCCGTCTCCATTTTCCAATAATTAACCAATCAAAGTCCCCAAGCGCAAAATATAAAAAGACATATGCAGACCAAGCCACAGCAAAGCAATACATCATATATGGTACAATGCGCATACCTCCTGTAACAAGTTTGCTCAGCCAAACCACCAGCAGTGTCACTCCCTGCGGAACAACATGGTAATAGCCCGCATAACTTTGGCCTAGTGCCCGGATGCCACTTTGGACTGATCTTGTCAGAAAAATTGTCGCGTCTTCAGCCCATAAATATGGGTTTCCAGGTAATGCAACACTTCTGAGCATTATGACTAGTACAACGACCAAAGTGATAAGGCCGTTAGGAACAGAGCATATCGTGTTCTGCATCCGCAGAACACGATGACTGTTGCAGTCATCGGCACTTTTTTGCACCGTGAAGGCTTTGTGCACTTCTTTCGCCATATTCATCCATCACCCCTAACCACCCACATTTGATGTAAGAAACACTGGGGTTTCATAATAAGCTGTCCCGTTTCTGCAAACTATTACCAAACTGACCGGATACTCTCCGGGTTGAATATCATCTAATGGAATCCAGCCATCATAGCCGCACAATGGCTCCCCGCTGTATCCACCAAAATACTCATACACATCCCGGCGATCTGTCTGTTGCATTCTGTAGTACTTTTCTCCGAATTTAAGATAAATTCCACCGGGACTGCATTTTAATGTGTCGTCTAACGCCCAGCCAGTCAACCGTAGTCCACTGTTTGTTATCTTTACAAGTTCCGTTAGCGGTGCGCCATTTACCCAATCAACTGCATATGGCTGCGGAACGTCTAATTTCTCTCTGCCTATCGTTGGGTCTGTGGACACAAAAGCCGCCCACTCTCTAGATGGGTTGTACGAAAACTCTATCTTTTGAGAGCAAATGTCCTGGAAGGATATCTCCATTTGATCTTGATAATATTTCCAGCCATCACCCCCAAATTGAAATGCTACGATTTTTCTCCAATCATCAATCCCATTTATACGCATACACATACTTGTGAGTGAATCTGGCAGATCATTTAGAATAACACCATTTTTCAAAACATCTGGCAAAACCCGTCCAGTTTTCTGTGTGCCATCAGAATATGTAAGCGTAATTGTAACCGGCGGAATTTGATAGAAAAATTTGTTCAATCTCCCCCAAAATGTCAGTTCCGCGTTAACCTTTAGAAGACATTGATTTTCTGGTAGAATCACCTGATCTTTGCTGGACACAATTTGATTTTTTTCCTCGGACAGCTTCATCTGATATGGTGTATCCATCTTTTCCAGCAGTAGATATGGCTCCTGCAAAAGGATTGCTTGGTAATTCTCAAAAAGTGACAGCCATGTTGCAGGTGTTTCTAACAGGGGAAATCTTTCGTCAATAGCACCAAAGCTAAAGAGCACATATCGAGGAGCAGCATTTCCAGAAAAGAATAATGCGTTTTTTCTGTCCAAGTTAGCGGTATACGCATTATAGGACTGTACAGAGGGCATAACCACCATATTGATATCATTATAAGCTCCTATGCTTAACTCTGTTGGTAGAACGGCAACTGTCTCCTCCCCAATAATCTCCAGAATTGCAGCCGGAAGGATATCTTCATTTGTTTCAACCCTAGGTTGTTCGATTAAATTTGAAATATCATGAAGCACATAATTAAGCTTCGACTGATATGTCTGCGCGAGTCCTTGAACGGAGGGATTTAGTATATATAAGGGTATCAAAAACATTCCTACTGTTAAGCATGTACAAAAGGCAGCTTGTATACCCCCCCCCCCCCC
>OFFJ01002343.1_pt1 | contig 12221 bp, 14 predicted proteins | sample 1521261 | NCBI WGS metagenome assembly OFFJ01 (sample SAMEA3504122, study PRJEB24116) | mouse gut metagenome | biome: mouse gut; feature: mouse-associated habitat; material: faeces | place: Denmark | collected 2011 | reverse complement strand
CCTTTTCCGGCGTCCCACCCCCAACAACATCCCCACAAAATAAGAAATAATTAATAATTTATTCCCCGTAAATTAAACAATCTGTTTTATAATATAAACAAATCAGACGGAGCTGGGAGGAAAAATGAAAAAATTATTTGACGATGATGACGACGAGCATTTTGGCTTTGAAAAATCAAGGATACTGGTGACGGTGGTTCCCTTTGCGCTTATTATTATCATTCTTGCCATCACATTGATTGTGAATAATCTGAAAAAGTCCGACAAAGGCCCGGACGAGGGGAACGATGATTTACAGCAGAGCATTATGGATTATGCGGATGAAAACAAGGGGGCGGAGGATGCGGATTCTTCCGTGCCGGTCAGCGCGGGATTTATGGAGACGGAAGAACACGGACAGGATGAGGATAGCGATTCACAGGAGGCTGATGAGCAGGAGAGCGCTTCTCCTGAGGGAACGCCTTCAGAGAAAACTTCTTCGGAGAAAAACACTGTACCTTTAGCCAGCCCAACGCCTGTGAGAGAAGCAATGAAACCCGGTAAGAAAGATTACAGCAAGGTGGAATTCCATAAGGACGAACAGCTTCGGGATATGATGGCTTACTGGGCGGACAATAACCAGAAGGCAATCAACGACCTTGTTTATCTCGACCACTATGTTGCAATGTCTTACAGCCTTAAGGGAACCAATAATTTTCACTATTACGGCGATTTGGACGGGAACGGCAGGCCGAACGGAAAGGGTATTGCCGTGTATTCGGATAACAGATACTATTACGGCGACTGGAAGGACGGTGTGAGAAGCGGCCAGGGAACCTGGATTCATTTTCATATCCATTTTACGAAAAATACGGACGATTTATATACCGCCCATCAGTATACGGGAAGCTGGGCGAATGATTTGCCCGACGGGGAAGGCTCCGAGCACTATGATTATGATATGTCTCTCGTAAAGGGAAATCAGGGGTATAACGCCAATCTGATTGGAAGCTATTCGGCAGGGCTGATTAACGGAGAGTTTTATATGACCAATATCTACTCTGACGGTAACTCCAAGGAGTGGAACGGGACGGCGGAACACGGCTCATGGATTTATATGAGCAAGAACCGGGATAAGAAAGGGAATGGACCGGTTCTGGTGGAAACGACGAATCCTGATAATTATATCTGGATGCACCCCAATAAAAATGTGAATATCGGCGTGCCCTGCCTGTTTTTCCCAGCAGACGCCAAATAGTGCGGAGGAATGCGGCAAGGGGCTGACGGCCGAAGAAGCGGAAAAGCCTGCTGAATAAAAGACGCAGAAAACGGAGTAATTATATTGATACGGGCAGCGATATGTGATGATGAAATTGGTACTTGCTCTGATATTGAAAATATGATTTTAAATTATGCAAAACGCCAGGCATTGCAGATAGATACAGAAGTATTCTATTCAGGGGAAACCTTGTTTTGGACGATAAAAAACAAAGACAAATATGATTTGATATTTCTTGATATTCAGCTTGTGCAGCTTAACGGCGTCCAGGTCGGAAAGCAGATTAGAGAGCAGCTTGGAAATGAAAAAATCAGTATCGTATATATTTCCGCTAAAGAAACCTATGCAATGAGCCTGTTTCAGGTCAGACCCCTTGATTTCCTCATAAAACCCGTTAAGCAAAAGAATATTGATGAAACCTTAGATAAATATATACGGCTGAATCATCTTATGAAAAATGATTTTTTCTTTCATACAGGGAAATTCATACAGCGGTTGTATTTGGATGAGATTTCCTATTTTGCCTGTAATGGAAAGAAAATAGACATATATACCGATGGCGGTATAACAACCTTTTATGGAACCATGCAGGAAGTGGAAAGGCAGGTAAAGGGCAAAGGATTTTGGGTAATCCATAAATCATACATTGTAAATTCTTCCTATGTTTCCATTTACCGATATGACGCTGTTCAAATGACAGACGGTACTATCCTGCCAATAAGCCAAAGATATAGAAAACCTATGAAAACCTGTCTGGCAAAGCTTTATGGAAAGGGATGAGCTTATTGCTGCTGTCTTATATTGCGATTTTTGTGATTGACCTGATACATATTTTCCTGCTTATGCGCTTTTGCATAAACTGTATCGGAGCATACCGCGTGAACAAAAAAATCGCGGCGATTATATTTGCAACCTTTTTTATCCTTAGCTGCTATTTAAGGCTGCTTCCTCTTTCAAAAAAATTTTCTGCTGCAAATACAAATCTGTTTTTAACTGAAATGATATTCTTATCCGGCGCGGTATTTCTGTTTCGCGGAAAGACCGCCATACGTCTTGCCGTCGCCTGGCTGCTGCCAATCCTGTACTGGGGGCTGAACCGGATTATTTCAAAAGCCTGCTTCCACAACATTTTTGTAGAAAATGAACAATGCTTAATCGGCACAGGAACAGCGGCGGCGATATTTTTCATTCTGGAAATCGCACTGGAAAAATGGAACATGTCAAAAAGAGAGCGGGAGCGGGAAATTCTGGAACAGGAAATCCGCATGTACGAAAACCAGTTTGAAATTATACGCCAATCGCAGATAAATATACGTTCATTAAAACATGATATGAAACATCATCTTAAAATGCTGTCCGATTTGGTATCCTCCGGGGATAAGGCCGCCGCCCTTAAATATCTCTCAGATATGGGGGCCTTTATGGACAATACAGAGGAGTTTGTGTCATCCGGCAATGAACGTATCGACAGTATTTTAAACTATATGATAGGAAAAGCCCAAAAGGCAAATGTCCAGATATCCTGGAAGGTTCAGATACCGGAGCAAATTGAAATTTCAACATTTGACATCAATGTGATTTTAAGTAATCTGCTGGATAATGCACTGAACGCATTGAAAGATATACCAAATCCGCATTTGGAAATTTTAATGAAATATGACCGAGGACTTCTTTACATTAATATTCAAAATAATTGCAGTCATGGACAAGCCTCTATACATAATGAACATTCTGTTTTTAAGCCGGAAAATGAACATGGATACGGCCTAAAAAATGTGCGGCGCATTGTCGAAAAATATCATGGCAGTCTGAATGCCGGGTGTGTCAATGGCGTCTTTCATGCAAGCATTCTTCTGTTTTTATCCAACATAGAAAAAAGTAAATAGAGCCCTGCGGATTTTCAATTTTTCCGTCCAGACGTGTAATTTTTCCAATCAGCCTCCACACTGTTTTAAGCCTGTTATTGTGGTATCAGCAAAGGAGGACGACACTATGGAAGAAAGAACACGGTACTGCCTGATTGACGGGATAAGAGGAATTGCGATAATCAATATGGTATTGTTTCATTTTTTATATGATGTTTATATCGTGTATGGAAAATATCCTGAATGGTACGGCCTTCCGGGAATCCATATCTGGCAGCAGACGATATGCCGGACCTTCATCTTTATTTCCGGTTTTGTATGGGTATGGGGAAAAGAAAAGAATTTGCGGCGCGGGATAATGTTTAATCTTTTTGGGCTTTTGATTTCATTTATCACTCTGATAATCGTTCCTTCACAATCAATTTGGTTCGGGATATTAAATTTTATGGGCTGCATGGTCCTGCTCATGTTTCCTCTGGAAAAGATGTTAAAGAAAATCCCTGCCGCCTGCGGAATGGCAATCAGTTTCTTACTGTTCCTTTTATGCAGGCGGATACAATCCGGTCACATTGGAATTCCCGGCCTGCTGCAAATAAAGGTTCCCGATTTATTGTATGCTATAAAAATACTCACGCCATTTGGTTTCCCCTACGAGGGATTTTATTCGAGCGATTATTTTCCGCTGTGTCCATGGATGTTTTTATACTTTTGAGGTTTTTACTTTAACCGGATATTTGCGAAGCATATCACATGGCAAAAATATGCCCGGTACAGGATTCCCGTCCTGTCTGCGGCAGGCAGCAGGACAATCTGGATATATTTGTTTCACCAGCCCTTAAGTATGTTGATTTGCTTCCTGATTTTTCATTAGAGGATTTCCGGGCATATAGAAACAGAGGTTAGAAAAATAAGAAAAAGAAGTGGAAACCATGGCTGTTCCGTAGTAAAATATTAACAGGGGATTACGAAGGAGGTATGGGATATGGCATGGTGTCCAAAGTGTAAAAGCGAGTATGTGGAGGGAATTAAGGTTTGTGTGGATTGCGGATGTGAGCTGGTGGAGAATCTGCCAATAGGCGGGGCGTCCGGTGAAGAGGACAGCTTTAAAATATCAGGCGTTATACATACTCATCCCGATATCGGACCTCTTATGCAGGCATTGAATGAAAACGGTGACGATACATTGGCATCGGAGGAAGACTTTCAGTTTGAGGAGGAAGAACCCCGCCCGAAGTATCAGCCGGTTTATGTGAACAATGAGGAGAAGGCGGAGGACAACAGGACATCCGGGTATACGCTTCTTACTGTGGGCGGCGTTGGATTTATCGCCGTAATGCTGATATTTTTTGATGTGATAAATGTGGCGGCGCTGCAGAGTAACAAGTATATGATTACGGGCGTTATGGGAGTGCTTTTCCTTCTTTTTATTATCATGGGAGCTATTTCCATGAGAAATTCAAAGATTTTTAAGAAGAAAGCGGGAAAAGAAAACAACCTGACGATAGAAATAAAAAAGTGGTGCATTTCAAATCTTAAGGAAGAAGAGATTGACAGCCTGCTCGACCTTTCAGGAGAGCAGGAGGAGCTGAAGTATTTTCAGAGAATTGATTATGTGAAAAAGGCCATTCAAAAGCAGTTTGTAAATCTGGACGAAGCGTATCTGGACAGGCTGGTGGAGGAGGTTTACACGGAAATTTTTCAGGAGGTTTTCCATAACGGCTTTGGCGACGGTTCAGAAGATGCCGATGCCTGAAATGTTTCAGCGGACGGAGCGCGTGCGGGCATGCCGGCGCTCCGGCTTCAAAGAGTGTGGCTATGCCGGAATTGTCCAAAGGCACGGGGGACGGAGGGGCCAATGAAAATTACCCTTATCTGCGTAGGGAAAATAAAAGAGGATTTTTACAGGAAAGCCGTTTTGGAATATGAAAAACGGCTTTCAAGGTATTGCAGTCTGGAAATTATCGAGGTGGCGGATGAAAAAACGCCGGAAGGCGCCGGCATGGCTATGGAAGAGCAGATAAAAGAGCGGGAGGCCGACAGGATTTTGAAGCATGTGAAGGAGGACGCTTACGTTATATCCCTTGAAATTGCAGGGTGGCAGCCGGATTCCCTTAAGTTTGCAGAGGAGATGAACCGTCTGGCAGTCCAGGGAAAGAGCCATATCCAGTTTATCATAGGCGGCTCCTTGGGGCTCCACCGAAAGGTATCCCGGGCGGCGGATAAGGCGCTTGGCTTTTCCAATATGACATTTCCCCATCAGCTGATGCGGGTGATTCTGCTTGAGCAGATATACCGGAGTTATCGTATTATAAAGGGGGAACCTTATCACAAGTGACGGAGAAAAGAAAGCAGCAGAGGATAAATGCCGGATATTGGAAGGAAATTTTAACATTAAAATGACGCAGAAGTTGGAGAGTGAGGTGTCTCTTATGTGTAATTTGAGTAAGGGTGTGGAGGAGAAAGGGATTCAAAAAGGCCGGCAGGAAGGCAGGCAGGAGAGAAGGGATAACAGCCATGGTATCCACATTAAAAGAACTGAAAATTGCAGATAGTATTATTCTGAGTAAGATTCAGGAAAAATTCCATTTGACGGAAGAAGCAGCCAGAACGTATCTTTAGGCGGATATAAGGCACTGTTAATAAAAAGAAAAGCCTGCAGCCAGAAGCGGAACTATTATATGAGGTGACAGAATATGAGAATGTATGACCTGATTATGAAAAAAAGAAACGGCGGAGCTCTGTCAAAAGAAGAAATTTACTTCATGGTGGACGGATATACGAAGGGGGAAATCCCCGATTACCAGATGTCCGCAATGATGATGGCTGTCTATTTTGTGGGCATGAACGAGGAGGAAACCCTTCATCTTACCATGGCTATGGCTCACAGCGGCGAGATGCTGGATTTATCGGCAATTGACGGTATCAAGGTGGATAAGCACAGTACCGGCGGCGTGGGCGACAAGACGTCTCTTGCGCTGACTCCCATGGTAGCCGCCTGCGGCGTGAAGATTGCGAAGATGAGCGGCCGTGGGCTGGGGCACACAGGGGGAACTATCGATAAGCTTGAGAGCTTTACGGGATTTTCAACTGCCATTTCAACAGAGGATTTCTTTAAGAATGTGAATGAGATTGGGATTTCCATTATGGGACAGACGAAGGAGCTGGCGCCTGCGGATAAGCTTTTGTATGCCCTGCGTGACGTGACGGCTACGGTGGACAATATGTCGCTGATAGCTTCCTCTATCATGAGCAAAAAGCTGGCGGCAGGGGCGGACGCCATTGTTCTGGACGTGAAGACAGGAAGCGGCGCTTTCATGAAAAAGGAGGAGGACGCATTTGCTCTGGCAAAGGAAATGGTGCAGCTCGGTAAAAATGCAGGGAGGAATACGGCCGCGGTAGTGTCCGATATGGACCAGCCCCTTGGCTTTGCCGTGGGAAACGCCCTTGAGGTAAAGGAGGCAATCGAAACCCTGAAAGGTAACGGGCCGGAGGATTTCACGGAGCTTTGTCTGACGCTGGGGTCTTATATGCTTCTTATGGGAGGCGCGGCAAAGACAGAGGAAGAAGGGCGCGAAATGCTTAAGGAAGCTGTTGCAGACGGAAGGGCGCTTCGGAAGCTGGCGGAGTTTATAAGGGCTCAGGGCGGCGACGAAAAAATGGTTTACGAGCCGGAGCTTTTGCCAAGGGCCCGGATGGTGGAACCGGTTCTTGCAGAAGAAGACGGCTATGTGGAAAGGCTTGTCTGCGACGAAGTGGGGATTTGTTCCCTGATATTAGGCGGAGGACGGGAAACGAAGGAAAGCGTCATCGACTTGTCCGTGGGAATTGTGCTTGAAAAGAAGGTGGGAGCGCAGGTGAAAAAGGGCGACGTGCTGGCATGGCTCCACGCCAATGATTCCGAAAAGCTTCGGGCGGCAAAGGAAAGACTTCTTGCCGCTTATACCATCGGGAAAGATAAAAAAAGCGGGGGAAAGGTTATCATAGGTATTGTGAAATAATGCAACAGCAAAACAGGTATAGCCCCGATTTTTTTCTCATATAGTATGATATGAGAAAGAAAATCAAAAATAAGTATAAAAGCAACTGGAATCAGACGAGAGAGGAACGGGCGGGGGAAAAGAAGGTTACAGGAAGGGAGCTCATGGTGGAGTCCTTAAAACTCCCCAAGGATTCTCTTTTAGGGGCGTCCATCATCACCCTGACAGGAAATACGGACGCCTTTGTGGAAAATTATAAAGGAATTCTGGAATATACCAGCACGGTGATTCTTCTGCAGGGAAAAACCTGCAAGATAGAAATCTGCGGAAAAAGGCTGACGATAGTCTATTATACCAATGAGGATATGAAAATCAACGGATGGATAGAATCCGTCCGGTATTTATCCTGATATGCGAGGAAAACCAAAAAAGACATTTGAGGTGCGGTATGATACAGATTATTCGTTACATAAAGGGATATCTTGCCATCAGGGTTTTTGGCTTTTCACCGGAAAGATTCATGAATCTTTGCAGCCATCACAATATATTTTTATGGGACGTTGAAAACCACGGTGATTACTATGCTATGAAAATCAGCCTGAAAGGGTTTTACCGGTTAAGGGGCATTACCAGAAAAACAGGTACAAGGGTAGTCATAACAAGACGTTATGGGCTGCCCTTTCTTTCTACGCGGCTCTGGCGGCGGAGAATCTTTCTGCTTGGCCTTTTGGGGAGCCTTGTCTTCTGGATTTGGATGTCCCGGTTTATCTGGGCGGTGGAGATAGAGGGAAACTACTATGTGACCACAGATGTGTTTGAGGATTTTCTTTCCCGGAGCGGTATAGAGGTGGGGATGAAAAAGGACGACGTGCAGATTGAAGGTCTGGAAAAGGCAATCCGCACACAGTTTGATATCGTAACCTGGACTTCCGCACAGATAGACGGCACAAGGCTTCTTATCAGAGTAAAGGAAAATGATTTAATTATGGCGGAGGATAAGGAGACGGATGGAATTTCCGGGGAGGGAATGGACCTGGTAGCCGGAAAAGAAGGCGAAATTGTAAGCATTGTCACAAGAAGCGGCGTCCCGAAGGTGACGGCCGGAATGACGGTGGCAAGGGGGGATATTCTGGTGGAGGGCGGCGTTCCCATTATGAACGAGGACGGGACGGTGAAACGTTATGATTTTTGTGTGGCGGACGCCGATATCATGCTCAGATGCCTTTACAACCTGAAAGAGGAAATAGGGGAAAAGCATGAGGAAAAAAAATATTCGGGGAATGAAAAAAAGTATCCGTTTCTGATGCTTGGCACAAAAAAAATTAAAATGCCGGATTTCGGGAAAAAATATGAGATGTACGACGTGGTGGAGGAAAAAACGCAGCTAAGGCTGTTTGAAAATTACTACCTTCCGGTATATTTTGGAAGGGACATCGTCAGGGAATATGCCCTTGAGGAAAAAGTTTATACAAGGGATGAGGTAAAAGAGCTTTTTGAGGTAAAAATCCAAAATTTTATAGAAAGTTTACAGGAAAAAGGGGTACAAATTATAGAAAAAAATGTTACAATAAGTAAAGCTTCCGCAGTATGGAAAATGAATGTGGATTTTCTGGCGGTAGAAAAAACCGGTATGTCCAGGCGGACAACGCTTTCCCAGACGGAAGACGGCTTTGAAACCGGACAGGACGATGGGGAGGAGCTTTCCGATTTGCAGATTACGGATTAGCGCAGACAAAAAGCCGGTAATTATCAGGAGAGATAAATGGAAGATATTTCAGAAGTGATAAGGATGCCGGTGCAGGCCATGCAGGCGGTATTCGGACAGTTCGACGGCCATATCAAAAAGCTGGAGAGACAGCTTAAGGTAACGATTGTGGACAGGAACGGGGAAGTGAGGATAAGCGGCGGCGCTCCCGGCGTGAGAAAGGCCGGGGCGGTTCTTAATGAGCTTACGGAATTATCGATGAGAGGAAACCAGATAGAGGAACAGAATGTGGATTATGCAATCGCTATGAGCATGGAAGACAATGAGGACGTATTGCTTGAAATAGATAAGGACTGTATCTGCCATACGGTGTCGGGCAAGCCGGTCAAGCCCAAGACGCTGGGACAGAAGCAGTATGTGGACGCCATCCGCAACAATATGATTGTGTTTGGCTTAGGGCCGGCGGGAACGGGTAAAACCTACCTCGCCATGGCCATGGCTATAACGGCTTTTAAAAATCAGGAGGCGGAAAGAATTATTTTAACCCGTCCGGCTATCGAAGCCGGCGAAAAGCTGGGCTTCCTCCCAGGAGATTTACAAAGCAAGGTTGACCCTTATCTTCGTCCGCTTTACGACGCGCTCCACCAGATAATGGGGGCGGAAACCTTCCTGAAAAATATGGAAAAGGGACTGATTGAGGTCGCCCCTTTAGCCTACATGCGCGGACGCACGTTGGACAATGCCTATATTATTCTGGACGAAGCGCAGAATACAACGCCGGCTCAGATGAAAATGTTTCTGACCAGAATAGGCTTCGGTTCGAAAGTGATTATTACCGGCGACGCCACCCAGAAGGATTTGATGCCCGGCGCGGCATCGGGGCTGGATGTGGCTTCGAAGGTTCTGCGGAACATCGAGGGGATTTCTTTCTGTCATTTAAGCAGCAAGGACGTGGTGCGGCACCCTCTGGTGCAGAAAATCGTTAAGGCCTATGAGGACTACGAAGAAAAGGAAAAGCGCAGCGAAAAACGCAGGAGCAGAAATGCATATGGGAACGGTTCCCATGGAAATCCACGGCGGAATTCCTGAACCGGGGCAGAGAATATCGGCATGGGGACGGATTTTGCAGCACAAAGGAGGACAGGCGATAGATGGCTTTCTTTATAGAAAACGAAATTGGCGCGGATTTCGGGTTTGATATTCAAAAGGTGGCGGCGGACGTTATGGAGGAAACTCTCATGGAGGAAAACTGCCCCTATGAAGCGCAGGTAAATCTTCTGATTACGGATAATGAGGGTATCCATGAAATCAACAGGCAGCACAGGGGGGTGGACGCTCCCACAGACGTGCTTTCCTTTCCTATGATATGCTTTGAAAAAGAATCGGATTTTGACGCGGTAGAGACGGACGAGGCGGATTATTTTGAGCCGGAAAGCGGCGAACTGGTTCTGGGCGATATTATTATTTCCGCCGATAAGGTCAGGGAACAGGCGGATAAATACGGGCACTCCACAAAAAGAGAATTTGCATTTCTTGTAGCCCACAGTATGCTCCATCTTTGCGGATATGACCACGTGGAGGAGAAAGCGGCAAAAGAAATGGAACAAAAGCAGGAGCAGGTGCTTGCAGCCCTTGGAATTACGAGAGAAAACTGATGGAGTATTTATGAACGCGATAAGAAGAAAAGCGGCTTCGCCGAAAAAAGACAATTACACAATCATTACACAGCTTGCATTAATTATTGTCCTTGTTTTCCGAATCCCTCTTGGGTATATAACAGGAGATAAAGGTCTTGCCTATTTCGGCACGGCAAACGAGATTTTTTTTGTGGCTGCAGGTACGATTTCGTACGGCCTGTCAGAGGCTGTCGCTTTCCACGTCAGATACCGGATGAAAAAGGAGCAGGCAAAGAGTGCGGAAAAGACTTTGCGCCTTGCGCTTATCTGCGGAGCGGCTGTGGGCGCGCTCTTTAGCGTTTTGTTTATCTTCGGAGGATTTGCAATTGCGGAAAAGGTTATGCATATTCCGCTTGCCGGGCTTTCCCTGTGCGTGATGGCGCCGGCGATTGTCTTTTTTATTCTGACAGGCGTTTTCAGGGGATATTTTCAGGGAAACGGTTCCAGAATCCCGGCAATCCATTCTCAGATATTATTTACTTTTTTTCTGTTTGCAGGAGGGCTGACCGGAGCGGCGGTTTTGCACAGCTATGGCAGTAAGGTTTCCGCCTTGCTTAAAAATGCGGATTATGCGGCTTCTTACGGGGCAATGGGAGCCTGCGTCGGTCTTTTGGCGGCTTCCGTCTTTTGCTTTCTCCACGCGCTGGTATTATATGCCGTTTTTAAGAGAGGCTCTAAAAAGATGGCCGACCGGGAGCTGCAGCGCAACCAGGAATCGGGACTTTATATTTTCAGGATGCTTCTGGGAACCGGGCTTATGTACTGCCTGTATTATCTGACCTTCCATGTTCTGCCGCTTCTTGACCAGTATCTGTATTTTTCATCGGGAGAAGCTGTGGGAACCCTTACCAGCTCATGGGGAATGTATTATGGTAAGTGTCTGGTGGTTATCGGCCTCATATGCGGAGTCATCAGTTTATTTTGCGTGTTTCCTAGGCGCGTTTCAGCCATACTGGAGAGAGAGGAAAAGCGATTTGCAAGAGAAAGGCTGGGAATTTTCACTCATCAGTGCGCGGCGTTTCCCATCCCGCCTGCCGTATTTCTCGCCGTGTTTTCTGAAAATATTCTGAGCCTCCTGTTTAAGGGGAATTCCGGTCAGGCGGTTCCCTGGCTGCAGTTAGGAAGCCTGATAGTGGTTTTTTATGTGCCGGGAGCTCTGTTTATGGAAATCTTATTAAAAAACAGAAGGCAAAATTACGTGGTATTCGTCGGTGCGGGCGCGTTGCTTATCCATATCGGTGCGGCCATACTGTTAATCAGGGTTGCAAAGATTGGGATGATGGGAGTGATTACGTCTGTTATTTTATTTCACGTTCTGGTGGCGGGAGCAGGATTGTTTCTTATAAGCCGGCTTTTCGGATATACGCAGGAGTGGATTAAAAGCTTTGTATTTACCATTGTGATTTCTGCGGTTGCAGGCGTTATTTCCCTGCTTTTAAATAAACTGCTGTCTTCGATAATAGGGCAGGGATTTTCAATGCTGATTTGCCTTGCGGCGGGGATTGTTATTTATATGCTTCTTTTGGTGGTGACGCGGGCTTTTCGGGAAGAAGAACTGGAGGAAATGGCCGGAGGGTGGATTTTGATGAAACTTTCGGAGCGTTTGCATTACATGTAAAGTATAATTTAAAACTTTTTGCTGATACTGTTTATAAAGAAATAGTAAAGGTGTGCATGCTATGAAATTTGTAAAACGTATCAGTTTATTTTTTATCTATCCTCTGACTATGTTTGCGGCCG
>OFFJ01002339.1_pt1 | contig 12239 bp, 10 predicted proteins | sample 1521261 | NCBI WGS metagenome assembly OFFJ01 (sample SAMEA3504122, study PRJEB24116) | mouse gut metagenome | biome: mouse gut; feature: mouse-associated habitat; material: faeces | place: Denmark | collected 2011 | reverse complement strand
CACTTGGAATTATGCCGCCAGGCGGCGTACGGGCCGCGCGGCGAGTAGAGGAGAAACGGCGCAAATGAAAATTTTTTGCCTGGAATTTGCCGCTGAAATATTTTGCTGCCGGCATATATGGGATACAGTATTCTAATGAATGTCCGGGTGCGGTGTGAGAGCTCCCGGGCAGACGCAGAGGAAACGTATCATATGCGGAATACAAAGGAGAAAACCATGGGAAAACGATATGGGTATGTACGGGTAAGTACCAACGAACAAAACGAAGGCAGACAAATGCTGGCCATGAATACGGTGCAGGTGCCGAAGCGGAATATTTACATGGACAAACAGTCCGGCAAGGATTTTGAACGTCCCATGTACCAGCGGATGCTGAAGAAAATGAAGACGGATGACGTGCTTTACATCAAGAGCATCGACCGGCTTGGCAGGAATTATGAGGAGGTGCTGGAGCAGTGGAGACTGCTGACCAAGGAGAAAAAAATCGACATTGTAGTGTTGGACATGCCGTTGCTGTATACCAGGAGGGGCAAAGATTTAATGGGCACTTTCCTGAGTGACATTGTGCTGCAGGTGCTGTCCTTTGTGGCGGAAAACGAAAGAAAGAATATAAAAGAGCGGCAGAAAGAAGGGATTGAAGCTGCCAGGAAGAGGGGCGTGCGGTTCGGCAGGCCCCGGAAGCCCGTGCCGGAGAATTTTAACCAGGCTTACGGAAGGTGGGTTTCCGGGGAAATAACGGGACGGGAGGCGGCTGTACAGTGTAACATGCCGATATCTTCTTTTTACAGATGCGCGGGGTACATGGAAGAACGGTAATCGGGTGATATATTATCGAATATCCGTTTTTTGTCCATGACCACAGAAGTTCCCGGAATCGTGGATGCTATGATTCTGTATCCTGCAGGCTCCCGTCAGCCTCACCCCTGCTTTCCGCGGAGGTTTTCACATTGATGCCGTTTACCACCACACCGCCGTCCAGAGCAATCACAAGGCATTCCCTGCCATCTATGCTACGTGTCTGTACCAGGTCGGTCCGATCGGGATTTACCTTGACAACTACATCCGGTGTTTTCACTTCAAAGGTTCTGGTATTCATGACATTGTTCATGAGCAGGGAAGCGCTTTCCCCGGCTGTCTCGTCATAATGTCTGTCAAATTCCGACAAGCGGTCATTGGCCACGCCAATGTCGGCCAGGATGGTTTTGACCTCGTTTTTATCCAGTACCAGAGGTTCCGGGGCTTCCTTCTGTTCCTGGGCCAGTTCGGTAAATTTGTCGTGGATATTTTTCACCATCTCCAGGCCGCAGTCCTCGCCCAGCGTGTCTTCGATCAGCGCCTGGAAGGTTTCCTTCTGGCTGTCTGCGGACAGGGGCAGGGTACAGCCGGTGAGCTGTTCCACAAAATCCGGCCTTAATTCTTCCGCGTTTTTGGAATAGTACAGAATGCTGTGAATATCGGCGCTTCTGTCCTGGAAGGCAGGGAAGAGGAATCCGGTTTCCGGGAGGGATACCACCCAGTCCCGGTTGCGGTTGTGGAAGGTATTTTCCTCCGCGTCATAGCTTAAGCCCGGCTTTGATAATTCCACGGGACAGATGCAGGATAATATGTATTCGTAGATTTCGTCGGAGGCATCCTCCATCTCAATGCCATCCGTGGTCTTTCCGGGCACATCATAGACATCATGGACAATGAGAATGAGATAATTTCCCACATAGTCATAATTCTCAATAATTTTGTCGTAATATTCCGATAATATATCATCGTCTTTCAGCTTGCTGTCCCTGAGGCGGAGCAGGAATTCATGGGCGTTTTGAGAAACGGCATCTTCCGCAGGAGCCGGAATAAGGGTTTCCGGGTCTGCGGAAAGGGCGGCATCCGGTCCGCTCTCCGGAAGCATGCCTGCCATTTCCAGGGCAAGGGGGAACTCCAGCGTCAGAAGGTTGCGGCCCGGGGAGCCGGAGAGCACTTTGCGCAGAATTTCAAAATATTTGAACATATCTTCCTCGGGCAGGGCCAGGAACGCCTGCTTTAGTTCCGTTTTCTTATTTTTTTCCCCATCCACATAGCAGCCGCAGATGCGTGTGATGGAACAGTTTTTCGGTGTGAGTAATTTTTTGATTTCGGATGTTTCCTGTTTTGTCATGGAATTCACCTCATAACTTTTATTTACGGCCCTGTGGAGTCTTTCTCCAGGCCGTCAGGCCGGGGAATATCCGGGCAACAGTAACAGTATATACCAAAAATTCTGAATGGGCAAGTACACAAATTGCTTGTGGAGGAAGAATTATTGTGTTACTATTATTCATAACAGTCAAATGGCCCCGAAGCGGGGGTTTGTTGTTGGTAGGAAAAAGGAGCCGGATCCGGCAGGCGTTTTTCCGGCAGAAACCGGACAGAAAGGCAGGAAAATAAATGAGCAGGAAAGACAGGGAAAAGGAATCCCGCGGAAAAGGTTTTATCGCGGAGTTTAAGAAATTTATTACCCGGGGCAATGTGCTGGATATGGCAGTGGGTGTGATTGTGGGCGGTGCGTTTACCTCCATTGTGACTTCCCTGAACCAGGATATTCTCACGCCCATACTGGGAATTTTCGGGGGAACGGATTTCAGTTATCTCACATTGACCCTGGGCAGCGGGGAGAACGCGCCCGTACTGAATTACGGAAACTTTATCACGGCCATCATCAACTTTCTGATTACGGCGCTGGTGATTTTCTGCCTGATCAAGGGGATCAATGCCATCGGGGAGAGGGTGAAAAGAAAAGAAGAGGAGGCCCCTCCTGCACCCGTCAGCAGGAAATGTCCCTATTGTCTCAGTGAGATTGCGCTGGAGGCCACAAGATGCCCCCACTGTACTTCGCACCTGACAGAAGAGGGGAAAGACTCCTCCAAAGCGGCGCGGGAAAACTGACGGCAAGCGGAATCTTGACTGCGGAAAACAAATGGGAAGGCCGGGCAGTGGTTTTGACTGTGCACGGGAAAAGACAGGAGAGGCAGAAGATGGCCGGAATCAGAAAAAAGACATTAGTGATGTCAGTGTGTGCGGCACTGATGGTGACGCTGGCAGGCTGCGGCAGAGCGGGAGAGAGGACCCAGGGCGCCATGCAGCTGATACAGAACCTGGATTACCAGGGAGCGCTGGAACAGCTGGCCCTGGCAGAGGAAAACGGTGAAAATACCAGACTGGTCAACAGGGCCAGGGGCATTGCCTATATGGGGCTGACGGATTATGAGCAGGCTGCCGTATTTTTTGAAGAGGCCCTGGCGGGAAGCAGCGGTCTGGTGCAGAATGTGGATTACGACCTGAATTATTATCTGGCTGCCGCTTACACCAAGAACGGGCGTTTCCAGGAAGCGGAGGAAATATATGACGCGGTGCTTGCCCTGCGCTCCGGGGAGAAGGACGCTTATTTCCTGCGCGGAAATGTGCGCATGGCGCTGGACGATTATGAAGGGGCAAAGGCGGATTTTGAAAAAGTCATCTCCATGGACCCCAAAAACTACGACAGGCTGATTGAAATTTTTGAGGTCATGGATTATTTCGGCCATGGGGAAGAAGGACGCGAATACCTGCGCGCCGCCCTGGATGCCGGGGACACCGGTATGGACCAGTATGCCAGGGGCCGCATTCATTATTATCTGGGGGATTACCAGAGCGCCTGCCTGGCGCTGGAGGAGGCCAGGGAAAAAGGCGGTGTGGAGAGTTACCTGTACCTGGGCAGGGCTTATGAGGCCACCGGGGACTACAATTATGCCGCCAATGTGTATAACAGCTATCTCGAAAAAAATGAGGGGAACGCGGAACTGTACAACCAGCTGGGTTTGTGTGAAATGACAAGGGGAGAGTACCGCAATGCCCTGGGGGCATTCCAGGCGGGAATGCAGCTGGAGAATACCACTATGATGCAGACCCTGTCCTTCAATGAAATCGTGGCATATGAATATCTGGGAGAGTACATGCAGGCACATGTGCTGATGGAAAATTATCTGAAAAATTATCCGGATGATGAACAGGCGAAACGGGAATACAAATTCCTGTCCACCCGGTAAAGGATAAAATAACACCTGAAAGTAGTCAAAATAAAAGCCCGAAAAAGCAACAAAACCACCGGTTTTTCAACCGGTGGTTTTGCTTTCGCACATAGGAAATTAAGCTACTACAGTTACGTTGGTAGCACGGATTTTGCTGCTGTTCTGAGGATCGCACTCGGTATCAAATGTTACCTTCTGGCCTTCCTCCAGAGATTTGAAGCCATCAGCGTTAATGGCAGAGAAATGTACAAAAACTTCTTCCCCTGTAGCATCATTTGTGATGAATCCGTAACCCTTCTGTGCATTAAACCATTTTACTGTACCGTTATTCATTTTGGTACCTCCTTTATAGTAATGTAATGTTAATAGGATTCTAAATACTGGCAAAAAAATCACATATTTTTGTAAACTAGCATTAAAAGTAATAGCAACTTACAAAAATATGTGAGTTCAATGACTTTCATTTAGAATACGGTTGCAGTATACCACTAGCTCATAAGCAATGTCAACACTTTTTTTCAAAATTAATGCATATGTTTTTTCCGGACAGGGAAAACTTGGTAGAAAGAACAGGGAAAAGAGAGGTAATTACAATGTTTCTGAGTGTAATGTGGCTGATGACGGCGATGGTGGCAGGTTTTATGGTGGGCAGAATTTCCATGTACGGCTGGGGGGATGGGGAAGAAGAAACCTCCGAAAAGGAAGAGGCGGCCAGGGAGAGAAAACCAGGAAGACGGGGGAAGGGACACCGGCAGCAGGAAGAAAGTATCTTCTGTTCCGTGGGAAGTCCGGTATCCGGCGAGATTACGATGCAGAAGGAAGGGGAACATCCCATGGTGATGATCTATCCGGACTCGGACAGACTCTATGCCCCGGCGTCCGGTAAAATTACAAAATTATTTCCCATGGGAAATGCCTTCTGGTTTACCACGGAGTCCGGAATGGAGCTCTATATTCAGGCGGGGGAGGTAAATGACGAACTGCTGTCATGTTATTTCCGGCCGAGAGTGATACAGAATGAAGTGGTAAGCAAGGGAAAGCTTCTTCTGGAGTTTGACAGATGGGGGCTGGAGGAGGAAGGCGTATCCGCGGCCGTGTCCGTGCAGGTGGAGCACTGCCTCTATGGCGGTGACATACGGCTGGTGGAAGGGGAACACGTGGGAGCCGGGGAGGATATCCTGCAGGTGCGGGAGGGCTTCGGAAGGGAAGCGGTATCCGTGTGCGGATAGCAGGCAGTAGGTGTAACAAAGAATGATAGAAATGATATTGACAAATACCCCCATAGGGTATATTATAACAATATACTCCATGGGGGTATACTTTATCTATACGCAGACTGATGAGAGATAAAGGGGATCCGGATGCAATGCCGGTTTTCTGACGAAGACCGGAAAGAAGAATATGGAAAGGATAGAAAAGCTATGGGGGGAAACACTACAGAGCAGGAAGCGCTGAAGGGGGTAGAAACTTGTGAAGGCTGTCACCAGAAAGCCACGCCGCGCCGGGAGGGAGACCTGAAGCAGCTGAAGAACCGCCTGAACCGTATCACGGGACAGCTGAACGGCATTGGGAAGATGCTGGAGGATAATCGTTACTGCGGGGACATTCTGGTACAGGTGGCTGCCGCGGAGAGCGCCCTGCAGTCTTTTGCATGGATGATTCTTCAGGAGCATATGAAGACCTGCGTGGCGGAAGAAATCCGGAAGGGAAATGACGCCGTTGTGGAAGAAACAGTAGAGTTGATGAAAAAATTAAAATAGTAGGAATTATTGAGAAAGGATATATTTAATATGAAGAAACACTATCACATTTCGGGAATGACTTGTTCCGCCTGTTCTGCCCATGTGGAAAAAGCGGTCAGAAAGCTGGAGGGTGTGGAGTCGGCTTCCGTGAATCTGCTGACAGAAACCATGGAGCTGCAGTATGATGAGGGGCGTCTTGGCCACGAACAGATTGTGTCCGCGGTGGAGAAGGCGGGATATGGCGCAGAGCAGATTGTGGGAGGTGTGCACAAAAGTCCGGCGGCGGAGAATCCGGCAGGATGCGGGGATCAGTGCAGTACGGGAGTCAGGGAAAAAAGCGGGGGCAGGGATCTGGTGGCCAGGCGCGCAGGGCAGGAAGCAAAAGCCATGAAGTGGAGACTGCTTGTCTCCGTGGTTTTTTTGCTGCCCCTGATGTATGTGGCAATGTATCATATGTACAGTGAATGGTTCGGTCTGCCGATTCCCGGATTTGTACATAAATACCTGCATGGCAATGAGAATGCAGTGACTTTTGCCATGACCCAGCTGCTGTTGCTTCTGCCCATTGTGTACATGAACCGGAAATTCTTTCTGGTGGGATTTAAGACTCTTTGGCATCTGGCGCCCAACATGGACAGTCTCATTGCCCTGGGCGCTTCCGCAGCCATTGCCTACGGCATATTTGCCCTATACAGGATCAGTTTCGGGCTGGGGCACGGGGATTTCGCTTTGGTGGAACAGTATTCCCATGATCTGTATTTTGAGTCCGCGGGTATGATACTGACGCTGATTACGGTGGGAAAATACCTGGAGAGCCGCTCCAAGGGCAAAACCAGCGAGGCCATCACAAAACTGATGGATCTGTCGCCCCGGACGGCAGTGGTGCTGACCCCGGAAGGGGAAGAGCGGGAGGTCCCTACAGAGGAACTGGGCGCGGGGGATATTTTCCTGGTAAAGCCCGGAAGTCTCATACCGGCAGACGGCACTGTTGTGGAAGGAAATTCCAGCGTGGATGAGGCTGCCATAACCGGGGAAAGTGTGCCCGTGGAGAAAAGAGAGGGTGACAAGGTGGTGTCTGCCACGGTGAATAAGGCCGGTTTCTTAAAATGCAGGGCCGACAGGGTAGGTGAGGATACCACGCTGTCCCAGATTATCCGTCTGGTGGAGGAAGCTTCCGCCAGCAAGGCGCCCATCGCCCAGCTGGCGGATAAGGTGGCAGGAGTGTTTGTGCCCGTGGTGATAGGGATAGCGCTGCTTACATTGGCAGTCTGGCTCATGGCGGGGGCCGGGGCGGAGTTCGCCGTTTCCACTGCCATCGCGGTGCTGGTGATTTCCTGCCCCTGCGCGCTGGTACTGGCCACGCCGGTGGCCATTATGGTTGGAACCGGTGTGGGGGCCGGCTCGGGTATTCTGATCAAATCCGGGGAGGCACTGCAGCAGGCCAGGGATGTGGATACCGTGGTCATGGATAAGACGGGAACCATAACCGCAGGCAGACTTAAATGCATGAAAGTAAGAGTCTGTGCCCGGGATGTGTCCGAAGACGACTTTATGAGGATAGCGGCGGCGCTGGAGAAGAAAAGCGAACATCCCCTGGCGGAGGCGGTGGTAGAGCATGCGGAGTTTTTGGGTTTGTCCATCCCTGCGGTAAAGGATTTCCGGGCGGTTTTCGGCAGGGGCGTGGAAGGCATTCTGACAGAAGAAATGCTGGCCGGGTCCGCCGGGCATGGAAATGCTTCCGGGGCAGGGGTCAGATATTTTGTGGGAAACCAGGCTTACCTGGAAGAGAACGGAATCGGAATCGACCAGGTGTACCGGGAGGAGACAGCCGCCCTTGCGGACGAAGGGATGACGCCGCTCCTGCTGGCCCGGGAAGGGTGCTTCCTGGGATTTATGGGCGTGGCGGACCAGGTGAAAGAAAGCTCCCGGGAGGCCATCCGGAAATTCAAGGAGATGGGCATTCATGTGGTGATGCTCACGGGGGATAACAGACGGACTGCTGAGGCGGTGCGGAAACGCCTGGAGATTCCGGAGGTGGTGGCGGAGGTTCTGCCCCAGGATAAGGAGAAAAAAATAAGCGGGCTGAAGCGCCAGGGGCATAAGGTGGCCATGATCGGCGACGGCATCAATGATGCGCCTGCCCTTGCGGCGGCGGATGTGGGGCTTGCCATTGGGGCGGGAACGGATGTGGCCATGGAGAGCGCCGACATTGTCCTGATGAAGAGCGATCTGCGGGATGCGGTGACGGCAGTGCGTTTAAGCCGCATGGTTATCCGCAATATCAAACAAAATCTGTTCTGGGCATTTTTTTATAATGTAATAGGTATTCCATTAGCGGCCGGAGTGTGGTATCCTATATTTGGAATTAAATTGAATCCCATGTTCGGAGCTGCCGCAATGAGTCTGAGCAGTGTCTTCGTTGTGGGCAATGCCCTGAGGCTTAAGGGATTTAAGAGCGGATTCCGGACCGGGAGGAAACCTGCCGGGGCGTCAGAGGAGCGGGACAGAATGCCGCTGCAGCAGACGTCAGGGGAGTCATGCGGAAGCATATTGCAGCAGACGTCGGAGGAGTCATGCGGAAGCACATCGCAGCAGACATCGGAGGAGTCATGCGGAAGCACACCGCAGCAGACATCGGAGGAGTCATGCGGAAGCACACCGCAGCAGGCATCAGGGGAGTCGTGCGGAAGCACATTGCAGCAGACGTCAGCGCAGGGCATGGGGATTCCGGGTACTGCGTGGATACAGGATGACCCTGAAGAGAAAGGGATTTCAGGGAACCGTGCTGCCGCAGATGACATGAATAAGGCAGTGAACGGATCGGAAAATGGAAAAGGCAGAGCGGAAGAGCCTGCGGAAAGGAAGAAGATTATGACAAAAGTAATGACAATTGAGGGAATGATGTGCGGGCACTGCACAGGCAGGGTACAGAAGGCGCTGGAGGCTGTGGAAGGCGTAAGCAGCGTTGCCATGAGTCTGGAAAGGGAACATCTGGCAAGTGAAGCAGAAGCCATGAGTCTGGAAGAGAAGACTGCTTCTGTGGATATGGGGGCGGAAGTCCCGGATGAAGTGCTGACGGCAGCTGTTGCGGATGCCGGCTATGAGGTGAGGGGGATTTCGGTGAAATAATGGACTGACGGAGTCAGTGATTGGGTATATGCCGGCAATGTTTGTCTGCGTGAGTATATATTCCGGGAAGAAATGAGAGGAACAAATGAAAAGCAGATTATATTATATCCTGTTAGTCGCCTATTTCGTCATGGTGGCGTTTGTGTTGTATGTCAACGGTGTATTTACCGGGAATGTGGCCTCGGTCAGCAATCTGATGATCAACGGCATATTCCTGGGCATCATAGGAGTCCTGTTCATCATTTCCATCGCCAGTTTCTTAAGGCTGAACCGCCTCACGGATGAGCTGGAGGATGCGTCGGGTGATCTGCTGGCGGGATACAAGGAGGCCGGAAATAAGAATGTCTGGCCCTCCCTCCAGGATCACAAGGGTTTTTTCGAGGAGAAGAATTTGAAGGAAGCCTTTGCCAAGTTCCGCGCCCGGGTGAAGAGCAGGAACTCCTGCGAGATCGAGGACTTTATCAACGAGGAACTTCTGGAGAAAGTTGGACGCAATTATTACAATTCCGGCATTTCCGGGACCATGACGGGACTGGGGATACTGGGTACCTTTATCGGTCTGTCCCTGGGGCTGGGTTCGTTCAGCGGGGATGATATCTATACCATTTCCGATAATGTGGGGCCGTTACTGTCCGGCATGAAGGTGGCGTTCCATACCTCGGTGTACGGTATTATATTTTCTCTGATATTTAATTTCGTATACCGCAGCATTATGGCCGATGCCTATGAGAAGCTGGATTACTTCTTAAGCGTTTTCCGGCAGTGTGCCATGCCGCCAAATGGAAGCAGCGATGCGAATGCGGCTGCCATGCTGGTGTATCAGGCAAATCTGGCGGATTATATGAAGCAGATTCTGGAACTGGCGAAAGGGGACTCCCGGGAGCAGGTGAAAAGCCTGGAGCAGATGTCCCGGGCGTTCGTGGAGCAGCTGCAGTCCGCCATGAATACGGAATTCAAAGAATTGGGTACCACCCTGAAACTGGCAGCCCAGTCCCAGACAGCCAATGCGGAGAGCAACAGGGTTCTGCTGGATGCGGTAAATACCTTGTCTGAGTCCGGCCGCAGCCTGCAGGAGACCATGAGCCACATGATGGAGCGTCAGGAAATGTTCGCGGAAGAGCTGAAAAACCAGCGCCAGGAGCTTGTTTCGTCCTGCGAAGAAATCAGCCGCGACGTGAGCGCCCGGCTTCATACCTTTGAGCAGATGAGGGGTATCTATGAGAACAAAACTTAAGAGAAGAAACAGGGAGGCATTCGGAGAGCACAGTTACTGGCAGTCCTACTCGGATATGATGGCGGCCCTGCTGCTGATTTTTGTGCTGATTATTGCCATTACCCTTGCCATTTATAAACAGAAGACAGTGGACCTGGAGCAGTCCCAGAACAGTCTCGGGGTGGCCAGGCAGGAACTGGAGGATGCCAGGAAAGATCTGGAGGACGCAAGGGCGGATCTGGAGGAATACAGGGCAGCCATCGAGGAATCCAACAGAGAGCTGGAAAGCTCCCTGGCGGAGCTGCAGCAGGCTTACGCAAATGCGGCGCTGACCCAGGACGAACTGAATAAGGCGTACCTGGAGATCGAGAATGCCAGGAACGAACTGACATCCACCAAACAGGAGCTGGAGAATATCGTGGGGATTCGGACGGATATTATCGGTGCTCTGCAGAGCGCCTTTAACAATTCCACCATGAGCGTGGACGCCCAGACAGGTTCCATCACCTTTTCCTCCGATGTGCTCTTTCCCTACGGCAGCGCGGCTTTGTCCGCAGCCAGTCAGAGCACGCTGCGGACCATCATTCCCATGTACCTGGATGTGCTGCTGCAGGATAATTTCCGGGATTACATTGCGGAGATCATCATAGAAGGGCATACCGACACAGACGGCAGCTATGAGATGAATATGGAATTGTCCCATGGACGGGCCTATTCCGTGGCGAAGTTCTGCCTGGATTCACGAAACGGTTTGACGGAGGACGAAATAGAGCAGCTTAAGGGTATGCTTACCGTGAACGGCCGCTCTTACAGCAATCCCATCTATGTGAAAGATGCCTTCGGAAGAGTCACTGACGAAATTGATATGGAAGCCTCCCGGCGGGTGGAGATCAAATTCCGGCTGAAGGAAGACGAGATGATCGAGAAGATTTCGCAGGTGCTGAATCAGTGACGGCAATGTCGTTTCGCAGTTGAAAGAAATAAGTGAAAATTTCGGGCAGAGCATTTTTATGTTCTGCCTGAAATAATATGCGGCGGAAATTACCGGCAGGAGGAATAGAAGAAGGTACAGGTCTGGTTAAAGTGATGGCTCCGGATGATGAAATACGTTATCAGGCGGAGATGCTTCATTGTTCTTTGATAGAATGTTTATATTTTGTTTATTGATTTCCATACAAAATATGTTATATTAGTTATAGAACAAACGAAGGAAAGACGGGTCAGCCTGAGGGGTTATCTGAATCTGTACCCGCGAGAGCATAATATAACAAGGAGGTATCCTATGAACATACAGAAGTTTACACAGAAATCCATGCAGGCCGTGGAAGGCAGTGAAAAGCTTGCCTATGAATACGGCAACCAGGAGATTGAGCAGGAACATCTTCTCTACAGCCTGCTCACGGTGGAGGACAGCCTGATTCTGAAGCTGATAGAGAAGATGGAGATTCAGAAGGAACATTTTGTAAGCCGTGTGGAGCAGGCCCTGGCCAAACGCACCAAGGTAAAGGGAGGAAAGGTTTATGTAGGAGCCGACCTGAACAAGGTGCTGATCAGCGCAGAGGATGAGGCAAAGCAGCTGGGAGACGAGTATGTATCGGTAGAGCATCTGTTCCTGTCCATGCTGAAAAATCCCAACAGGGAGATTGCACAGATATGGAAGGAATACGGTATCAGCAGGGAGCGCTTTCTTCAGGCGCTGTCTACGGTGAGAGGCAACCAGAGAGTGACCAGCGACAATCCCGAGGCAACCTATGATACGCTTGAGAAATACGGCCAGGAGTTGGTTGAGAAGGCCAGAAATCAGAAACTGGATCCTGTCATCGGCAGGGATACGGAGATTCGGAATGTGATCCGCATCCTCTCCAGAAAGACGAAAAATAACCCGGTCCTTATCGGCGAGCCGGGTGTCGGCAAGACGGCGGTAGTGGAGGGCCTTGCCCAGAGAATCGTCAGAGGGGACGTGCCGCAGGGGCTGAAGGACAAGAAGATATTTGCGCTGGATATGGGAGCGCTGGTGGCCGGCGCAAAATACCGCGGGGAGTTCGAAGAGCGCCTGAAGGCGGTGCTGGAGGATGTGAAGAACAGCGAAGGCCAGATTATTCTCTTTATAGACGAACTGCATAC
>OFFJ01002337.1_pt1 | contig 12242 bp, 10 predicted proteins | sample 1521261 | NCBI WGS metagenome assembly OFFJ01 (sample SAMEA3504122, study PRJEB24116) | mouse gut metagenome | biome: mouse gut; feature: mouse-associated habitat; material: faeces | place: Denmark | collected 2011 | reverse complement strand
CCGGACATTTTTAAGCTCCTGATAAATTAAACCCGTCAGCCATCCCATAAGGATTCTGGATACGACGCAGACGACAAACGTTGCAAACGGATTGATACTAAGCAAAACTGCCCCAAACGGGCTCATCCCAAAACACTGAATAAAACTTGTAATACCAAACACCGCTCCTAATACGGCCCCGGCAGCCGGTCCCAATGTCACAGCCCCGACTGTTACCGGAACCACAATTAATGTAATTTCAAGTCCAAATGTCCGAATATAGCCAATAGGCGTAAAAGCCAGCAATAAAATAACCGCTGTCAATAATGCCATTTCTACAAATTGTTTTGTTGAAAACTTTTTCGATTCCATTCTTTTCTCCCTTTTTCCTTACAAATCTGCTGCAGTTTGCGCATAAGATTTTAGCTTTCTTCTATTACGGATTCCCGCATAAATTGTACCGGATATATTATGCCATACAGAAAATATCGCGCCCGGCAGCGTAGCTAATGGATTCACAGCAAAATTAGCAGTTGCCAGAGAAATGGCAAGCCCGCTGTTTTGCATTCCAACTTCGATTCCTACCGCAGTTACTTTTTTCTCTTCCATTCTCAATAATTTTGCCGCGCCAGTACCAAGCAATAATCCCACGCCGTTATGTATTGCCACTACAATCATAACCAATGCGCCGCAGGTAATGATTTTCTCTGCATTGCTTCCAACGATTCCGGAAATAATCATCACAATCGATACGACCGATACTAACGGCAGAAAATCTCGTACCGCATCCACTTGCCTTGGGAACAGACGATACAATAAAATTCCGGCTAAAACCGGAAGCAGCACGACTTTTACCACAGACATCATCATAGTAAGAAGAGAAACCTCAACCCAGGAACCAGCCAAAAAATAAACGAGAACCGGAGTCGTAAGCGGCGCTAAAATCGTTGATACAATCGTCATTCCCACAGACAGCGGCACATCACCTCCGGCAATATAGGTAATTACGTTGCTTGCTGTTCCGCCAGGGCAGCATCCTACCAAAATAACACCCAATGCGAGGTCTGTTGGAAGCTGAAATAATTTTGCCAGCACAAAAGCTGCAATCGGCATAACTGTATATTGAAGCAGGCAGCCGACAAATAAATCTTTCGGCCGGGTAAATACCACTTTAAAATCCTCTGCTTTAATCGTAAGTCCCATTCCAAACATTGCAAGCCCTAAAAATATAGTCGTATAATTCGTTGCCCAGGAAAAACCGGATGGATAAAAAAATGCAATGACTGAAAAAATAATAATTAACACCGCAATATTGTTTGACATAAAACTGCAAACTCGTTTCATTTGGTTCATAAATTGTCCTCCTCTTGTTTTTGTTTCCAAATTTCATTCAGACGATTTAATAATCGGTCTGCACATTCTCTTTTTGATAAAAGCCCCAATTCTTCCTCGCTTGATTCTGTAATAAGAATCAAACGGTTCGTATCAACGCCAAAACCCGCGCCTTCCTCTCTCAGACTGTTCGCAGCAATCAAATCCACATTCTTCTTTTTTAGTTTTGCTCTGGAATTTTCAAGCACATGTTCTGTCTCCATAGAAAAACCGCAGATACATTGATTTTTCCGTTTTCTTTTGCCTAATTCCGCCAGAATATCTTTTGTCCGTTCCAATTCCAAAATTAGCGCGCCTTCCTGTTTTTTGGTTTTTTCTGTATGCTGCTTTTTCGGGCGGTAATCCGCAACTGCCGCCGCTTTGATGATAATATCCTGCCGCGCCTCCTGCTGCATAACTGCCTGATACATATCCTCTGCGGTTGTTACTGGAATTAACCTCACCCCGTCCGGAGCTTTTAAATGAACCGGGCCTGAGACAAGCGTTACCTCTGCACCACGCCGTTTTGCACATTCACAAACTGCATAACCCATTTTTCCGGTGGAATGATTGGTAAGGAAACGGACGGGATCTACGCTTTCCCTCGTAGGCCCGGCTGTCACAAGAATTCTCCTCCCCAAAAGATCCGGTATCGTCTTTTCCTTAGTTTCTTCTTTTAATTTCTGTATCACACATTCTGTCAGTACCGATTCATCCGCCAATTTGCCAATCCCGACAGCCTCGCATGCAAGACGCCCTTCCTGCGGTTCTATAAACGTATAGCCAAACGATTTCAAACGGCTGATATTTTCCTGTACAATCGAATTTTGATACATATGCGTATTCATTGCCGGCGCAATCATTACCGGACAAGTTGCTGCGATTACCGTAGAAGTGAGTAAATCGTCTGCAATCCCATACGCTATTTTTCCTATCACATCAGCGCTTGCCGGGGCGATAAGCAGCAAATCCGCGGTTTGCCCAAGGGTCAAATGATGAATATCAACCGGATTCTGCCGTTCAAATGTATCCATCTGGCATGGATGTTTCGTCAATGTCTCAAATGTAACCGGCGTAATAAACTTCGCCGCATTTTGGGTCAAAACAACATGCACTTCGCAATTGTGTTTTACCAGCATACTTGCGACGTTTGCCATCTTATAGGCGGCAATGCTTCCTGTCACGCCAAGTACTACTTTTTTTCCTGTCAGCATTTTATCCTCCCGATCCTAATTTTCTTCTAACCTTCCATGCTTTTCATAATGTCTGACAGATGTAATGTGATTCTGCCCGTCCACAAAAACAACTTTCGGCGGATTTTCTTTCAGCTCTTCGGGCGACATCTGCGCATAACACATCAAAATTACTTTATCTCCGGCAGATACCATACGCGCCGCCGCCCCATTCAGGCAGATAATTCCGCTGCCTGCTTCTCCGGCAATCACATATGTCTCAAATCGTGCGCCATTGTCTACGTCCGCCACCTGTATCTTTTCATATTCATAAATTTCTGCCGCTTCCATCAAACGCTCATCAATCGTAATGCTTCCTACATAATTCAATTCAGCCTGCGTCACAACCGCCCTGTGTATTTTACTTTTTAATACTTCAATCATCATCCCGATTACCTCTCTACACTTCTATGATAAAATTGTCAATTAATCGTGTTGTCCCAATCCATACGGCAACTGCAATCAAAACATTTCCTTCTGCTTTTTCAATCTTTTCTATGCTGTCGGCATTTACCATTTCCACATAATCTATTTTCGCGAGAGGCTCGGCTTCTATCATCCTTCTCATTTCCGTTAAAACCGTATCCGCTTCTACTATTCCATTTTTAATCATCTCTTCTCCATAAAATACTGCCTTTGAAAGAACCAGCGCCGCCTGCCGTTCTTCTTCATTCAGATAAGTATTCCTGGAGCTTTTTGCAAGTCCGTCCGCTTCCCTGATAATGGGACATCCTACAATCTCAATATCCATATCTAAGTCTCGTACCATTCTTCGGATCACTGCAAGCTGCTGCGCGTCTTTTTGTCCAAAATAAGCCCTGTCCGGCATTACAATATGGAATAATTTACAAACTACGGTGCAAACGCCGCGAAAATGCGTAGGCCTGCTTTTTCCACACAATTCTGCGCTTACATGCTGCGCTTCCACAAATGTTGAAAAATCCGGCGCATACATCGTTTCTGGTATGGGGTGAAAAATCAAATCTGCTCCAGCCGCTTCACAAAGGCGTTTATCAGCTTCAATATCTCTTGGATACGAAGCCAAATCTTCATTGACTCCAAATTGAATTGGATTGACAAAATCACTGACAACCACTTTGTCATTTTCCGCCGCCGCTTTTACAATCAGGCTTTCATGTCCCTCATGCAAAAATCCCATCGTTGGCACAAATCCTACGGACAGCCCTTTACTGCGCCACTCTTTTACCTTCACCCTTACGTCTTCAATCAATCCTGTAATCTCCATAGCGTTATCCTTTCTCATTTTATCTCTTTACAAACCGTCAGCGGGAAGATTATTTTCCCTGCCTGCCGCGCACCTATCCGCTGCTTCTGCAACATATTTCCCCGAAAAAAAATGTCCAGACATACTCTGTCCAGACATATCATAAAAATCCTTATATTTCATGTGCCGCCCAAACGGTGCAGCCATCTGCAATAAGAATAAAATCTTTTACTTGTTATGCACTGGTACAGTTCCTTTGGATACCGTCCGAAAAAATAGTAACATACCGTAAAAAGAATTGCAAGAAAAAGTAATTTTGAATATCCTTTTCCTTTTATTTGAAAATTCTATATTCTTAAGTCATATGGAATTCATCACGGCAGTATCGGTTCAACTTTCCTTTTTGAAGGTTGAGATCTTTGTATATTACAAGAGATACAGCGATTGTCTAATCTGATAACTATAAAAGACAAGATTATAATTATTTTTATCTTAAAATGCAACGATATTATTTAATTTTATGATTAATTATCTTTAACGCTCCCCTGCCCGCCGCATCCTCATCAAAATCTTTCTCTCCATCCGCGACACTTGTACCTGACTTATTCCAAGGCGTTTCGCCACCTGTACCTGCGTCATGTCTTTATAATACCGCAGTTCAATTAACTGCTTTTCTTTGTCCGTCAATTCACTCAAAAGCTGCTCTAACAACAAATGATTCACCAGCTCGTCCGTCTTTGGTATGCCGCTTTCACACATCTGATCCACCAAATATAGTTCGCTGTCATCCGACTGATAGACAGGCTGATAAATAGAAGCCACTTCTCCATTTGCCTCCATTGCTTCTACAATATCTTCTACGCTAAGCCCGATTTCCTGTGATATTTCCTGTAAGGACGCATTCCTGCCCAATTTTTGCAAGAGCATATCCGACGCTTTTTTTACTTTCCAGCCATTTTCTTTGAGTGAACGCGACACTTTTACCATACTGCTGTCCCTCAAAAAACGTTTAATCTCCCCCATGACCATAGGTACGGCATAAGTAGAAAATTTTACCTCATAAGCAATTTCAAATTTATCAATTGCTTTCATCAGTCCGATACAGCCGATTTGAAACAATTCCTCCTTGTCATGCCCACGATGCTCGAATCTACGGACAATGCTCCATACCAGCCCCAGATTGTCAGAAATCAGTTTTTCCCTTGCTCCTTTATCTCCCTCGTGCGCCTGTTTAATGAGAGCTTTTACTGCATCCATCCTGATTTTCGTCTTCCTTTGCTCCAATTTTCTTTTTCATTGTTACTTTTGTCCCTGTCCCTGGTTTCGATTCCACCTGCATCTCATCCATAAATACTTCCATAAAAGCAAACCCCATACCAGATCGTTCCAATTCTGGCTTTGTCGTATAAAACGGCTCCATCGCTTTTTGAATATCTTCCATTCCAACTCCCTTATCTTCCACCGTAATCACCGCCATGTCGTCTTCCAGCACACACGTTAAACCCACTTTTCCCTCACTATTTTCATATCCATGAATAATTGCGTTTGTCACAGCTTCTGAAACTGCCGTTTTTACATCGGCGATTTCATCTAATGTCGGATCTAACTGTGTCAAAAACGCTGCCACAGTCACCCTTGCAAATCCTTCATTGACCGATTTCGCATCAAATTCAACCCGCATCTCGTTTTTCATTCCTATTTTCCTCCGCTTTTTCTCAATTTAATCTGTCCGCCGATGCCGATGAAACCTGAATCATTTTATGTAGACCGGAAACCACAAAAATTTTTTGGATTCTCTCATTCAAATGCTCTGCAAAAACTACTCCGCCGCTGTATCCCATATTTTTACACCTGCCGATTAACACTCCAATTCCGGAACTATCCATAAATTCTGTCCCTGAAAAATCAAATACAAGCCTGCGGATATGATAGGCCCCAATCAAAAGATCCGTTTCCTTCCGAAGCTGTTCCGCACAATGATGATCGACCTCTTTTGGCATGGAAATTCTCATACATCCATCCTTTAACTGATATTTACATTCCATAATAACCCTTCCTTTCTCTTTTACAACTTGTCCCATTTTTGTCCTGTTAAAACCTCAGCCCACAGAAATAAAAAAGACGCCAGAGCCCATATTTTGAGCCTAACGTCTTTTGTACTATCTGTTCCGCCAATGATTACTGCTGGCTTGCCGAAGCCTCCCTGTCAGCCTGGTCTACATATATTTTCGCAACGCGCGCACGTTCTGTCCCCGGACTTTGTTCTAAGACCTTCCGGTAATACACAACTGCATCTTCCATATTATCAGCCCTCCGGTAAGACTGCGCCAGATAAAATACGGTATTTCCATTCTGGTATTTTTCATCCAGCTCGGCTACTTTTAAGAGCTTTTCAATTGCCTGCGTATAATCGCCCTTCGTATAAGCGCTGTATCCTTCCTGGTACAATGTGCTAAGATATTGTTCATTTACTTTCGCATATACCTCATTATAAACCGTTTTTGCGCTGTCGCTTAAATCAGAAACTTCAATACTTTCTAATGCGTTTCCTGCTGTTTCCATATCGCCCGCCGCATATGAAGCAAATGAATTTAAAAGCTGTTCATAAGAAGTCATCTTGGACTCCACGCTTTCCGAGGACTGCTTTGCTTCTTTTGCCTCCTTTGTCAGTTCTTTTACCTTGCTTTCCAAAGAAGAAATCGTCTGCTCTTTCGTCGAGAGCGTATCATTAACTGCCTTTAACGCTTCATTCGATTCACTTTTCGATTTCTGGCGAATTCCCGGTAAAAGAAGAAATACCGTAATCGCAATTCCAAGCGCTACGCCAATCACAATATTTAAAATTGTCTGCCATGCGGAATTGTCTTTAAAATTCGCCGGCATAATAATTGTATCATTTCCGCTTTGGTAAGAAATCAAATCATCCTTTTTTTTCTTTTTTGAATTGTTTTCCTGCAGTTTTTGCTTTACTTCATTTTGATAACGCAGCGTCGTCGTATTATTTGCATCTACTTTTGCGGCATTGCGCAGCGCCTTATTTGCCAAATCATATTTGCCTTCCTGCATATACAAAAGCGCCAGCAGCTGATGTCCTTTTACCAGCTTCGGATTCAAAGAAAGAACTTTCTTTAATTGAATAATAGCCAAATCCCTGCTGTCCTGCCGGCAGTAAGCCAACGCTTGATTGTACTTTTTTATCGTCTGATTTATCGCTTCTAACCTGCTTGAATTATTCTGTATCTCATTCAAATAATGGCTTGCAGCATTCTCCCGGCTTTTATAATTTTTACTGAGCACCCATTCACTTAAAGCCGATACTGTCTCTCCCATCTCAAAATACACCAGACCCAGCAGATTCCTGGCATCAATGTTCATCTTATTATACAGCAGACTCACTTTTAAACTGTCTGCCGCGCCTGTTAAATCTCTTACCTTTGCCCGCTCCAAACCTTCGTTGTAAAAACTGTTGGAAGCCATTAATATCCTTCTGTACATTCTGACGTCTGCGCCGCAATTTTTACAACGCTTTGCTGCAGTCAACTTTGCACCGCAATTATAACATTCCATATTTCACCTCGCTCATCTGCTTTAATTATTCTTTTCCCTCATCATTTCAAGCAGTATACTTGCCATGTCTGTAAGGTCGCGGTTATAAATGGCCTCTTCCGCCTCCTCCACTTCTAAACTTGGCTGAAACTTTTTTAATTCTTCTTCAAAATCAATCATAGACATACCTCCATTTTACGCATATTAAAAACCACTATATTATAATTGGCGTTATTTCCCAAAAGATACCTTTATCATTATAATATAGTGATTCTAATATGCAAGCAAAAAAATATTAACTTTTTATTATCTCGTCGCAATATTTTACACAAATTTGCAACATCTTCTTTTGATTTACAGCAAAGCTTATTTTAAGCCTGCCAGCTGCATTTTCACCTGCTCCATCATCTGTTCATACTTTGCAAGTTTTTCCTTTTCTTCCTGTACTTTTGACTCAGGCGCTTTGCTCAAAAAGCGTTCGTTGTTTAACATTCCCTTAGAACGCGCCAGCTCTTTTAAAAGACGCGCTTCTTCTTTTTCCAAACGTTCTCTTTCCTTTGCCATATCCACCAAATCTTCCAGAGGAATATAAACAACGGCGTCCGGTATCACAATCGAAACTGCATCTTTCGCAATCCCCGTTTCATCTGCCTGAACAAATACGTCCCCTGCGCCCATCAGTCCTGCATACATATCTTTTTCTGACTCAAAAATTTCACGTATTTCAGCCTGTTTTGATACAAGATAAACAGCCGCTTTGCGGGACGGCGGCACATCCATTTCCGAACGGCGGTTTCTGACATTTTTTACCAGTTCCTTACAGCGCTCTACCTTTGCTTCTTCCTCTGGAAAATTCCGTTCTTCGGTATACGCCGGCCAGTCAGCAAGCATAATCGTCTCTTCTTCCTGATGAAGCGTACAATAGATTTCTTCTGTCAAAAACGGCATAAATGGATGGAGCATTTTTAGCGCGAGCGTCAATACTTCCCGAAGCGTATAAAGCGCTGCGTTTGCTGATTTTGGATTTTCGCTCTTGTGGTATGTGCGGCGTTTCGTCATTTCAATATACCAGTCGCAGAATTCATCCCAAATAAAATCATATACTTTTTGAACTGCAATCCCCAGTTCAAACTTATCCATGTTCTCTGTCATTTCTTTTGCCAGACGGTTTACTTTTGATAATATCCATTTATCTTCAGTACACAAATCTTTATCATTTGGGACATACGGTTTTTCCTCTCCCAAATTCATCATAATAAAACGCGACGCGTTCCATACTTTATTGGCAAAATTCCTGGAAGCCTCTACGCGTTCCCAATAAAAGCGCATATCATTTCCCGGTGCATTTCCAGTAATCAATGTCAGCCGAAGCGCATCTGCACCATACTTGTCAATGACCTCCAGCGGATCAATCCCGTTGCCTAACGACTTACTCATTTTCCGCCCCTGCGAATCGCGCACCAGCCCATGGAATAATACCGTATGGAACGGCGCTTTCCCCATATGCTCATAACCGGAAAAAATCATCCGGATTACCCAGAAAAAGATAATATCATAGCCCGTCACCAATACGTCGTTTGGATAAAAATAATCCAAATCTTCGGTTTTTTGCGGCCAGCCCAGTGTCGAAAACGGCCACAATGCGGAGGAAAACCATGTATCAAGCGTATCTTCATCCTGCTTTAAATGAGTACATCCACATTTTGGACATTTTTCCGGCGCAGTTTTTAACACAATCATTTCTCCACAATCTTCACAATAATAAGCCGGAATCCGATGTCCCCACCATAGCTGTCTGGAAATACACCAGTCGCGGATATTATCTGTCCAATTGAAATAAGTCTTTTCCATACGTTTCGGAAGCAGTTTTACTTCGCCGTTTTTTACTCCCTCTATGGCCGGTTTGATTAACTCGTCCATTTTTACAAACCACTGCTGTTTAATCATTGGTTCTACTGTCGTGCCGCAGCGGTCATGCGTCCCTACATTATGGGAGTGCGGCTCAACTTTCACCAAAAGCCCCTGTTCTTCTAATTCTTTTACAAGCGCTTTTCTACATTCATAGCGGTCCATGCCGGCAAATTTACCAGCGTTTTCATTCATGGTTGCATTATCATTTATTACCACAACTTCTTCTAGTTGATGGCGTTTTCCCACTTCAAAGTCATTGGGATCATGTGCCGGAGTAATTTTTACACAGCCCGTCCCAAATTCTTTATCAACATAAGCATCTGCAATCACCGGAATTTCGCGGTCTGTAAACGGAAGTTTCAGCGTTTTTCCGATAATATCCTGATACCTTTCATCTTCCGGATTCACCGCTACCGCCGTATCGCCAAACATAGTCTCCGGCCTTGTCGTAGCAATTTCTACAAATCTGCCTTCCTCTCCAGCAACAGGGTAATTGATATGCCAGAAAAATCCATCCTGCTCCTCATGCTCTACCTCTGCATCCGAAATGGACGTCTCGCAAACCGGACACCAGTTGATTATCCGGGATCCTTTATAAATCAGCCCTTTCTCATATAACTGAATAAATACGTCTAAAACAGCGTCCGAACAGCCCTCGTCCATTGTAAAGCGTTCTCTCTGCCAGTCTGCCGAAGACCCCATTTTTTTCAGCTGATTGATAATACGTCCGCCGTATTCTTTTTTCCATTCCCAGCATTTTTCCAAAAATCCCTCGCGTCCCAAACTGTCTTTTTCAATGCCCTGCTCTTTCAATGATTCAATCACACGCACTTCCGTTGCAATCGCCGCATGATCCGTCCCCGGCTGCCAGAGCGCATTAAATCCCTGCATCCTCTTATAACGGATTAAAATATCCTGCATTGTATTATCCAGCGCATGTCCCATATGAAGCTGCCCGGTAATATTAGGCGGCGGCATTACAATCGTAAACGGTTTTTTGCTCTTATCCGGTTTTGCACGGAAATAGCCGTTTTTTTCCCATTTCTCATAAAGACGATCTTCAATTCCTTTTGGATCATAAGTTTTTTCTAGTTCTCTGCCCATCTCTTTTTCTCCTTTTTTGATTTTAAACAAATAAAAACCCCTGAAAGCTGCTGCTTCCAAGGGCGAATTTCTGCGCGGTACCACCTTGCTTATACAGTATAGGCGCTTAATACTGTATCTCTCAATCATCTTTAACGGAATTACCCGTAAAGGCTTACACGCGGCCACATCAAAAACTGCCGTTTCAGCCTTTCAGTTCAAAAGCTACCTTCCGCATACCGTCTTATAAACCGCTTTTCACCCGATGCGCAGTTCTCTCTGTATATCGTATATACGTACTCCTCTTTCTCATTACCTTTTCCTGATATTTGCTATCATACGTGGCAGCGTTAAATTTGTCAAGTTATTTTTCTCATTCCGCCATTTGCCAGCCCCAAAAACAGGAATAAAATTGGCAGATGAAAAATCGCGTAACAATTGACAATGCCTTGAAGCAAATAAATACTAATTGAAATCACTGCCGCAATCATCCATTCATTTTCTCTCCATCTGCGAAATGCATAAACCAGACTGGAAATGAGAAAACCAAAATATCCGCATACTCCTAATATTCCCATATCCGTCAGCGCCTGAAGGAATTCATTATGCGGGTCTGTCATCACTGTCCCAAAATATTGTATCATTTCTTCATAATGGAACGGTATCATCACGATTTGATAGCAATTCAATCCATGCCCAAACAAAATTTCTCCAATAGACGACTGACAAAGCAGTTCTATTGTGCTCTTCCAAAGTATTCCCCTGTTGCTGAAACTTTCATCTGTCAAAATTAAATGTTGAAATATTGTTCCCTGCGCTGCATTTGCAAAAATAAGATTCACAAACAGAAAAACCAAAATACATACTACGGCCAATATCCCAAGTAAACAAAGTATCCTTTTCCGCCAGTTCAAAAGCCAAATACGAAATGACGTCTGCCGTCTTGAAACCGCCCATAAAGCTGCCGCGGCAAGACAGACAACGAATACCATAAAACCTTGCAGCAAAAACGCATTGAATCCATCAAACGGCCAAAGATGATTTTCACAGATTTGCAGCAGCACAAAGATTGTCAGATGGGCCGTCGCAAAAACTGCCGCAATGTCTGCAATACGCAGAAACCATTCCTCCTTTTCCAACGAGAAGAAAAACAGCAGCAAAACAGCAGCTAATATACTAATCACAGAGCTTTCTGTCTTGATAAAAATCGTAAACAAAAAGCCTATATACATCACCATAATAGAAACGATTTTTAAAACTCTCTCCTTACAGACCATATACATTGCCAAAACGAAAGGCAGTGCAAGGCAGACAAAACTTGCATTGAAATTACTGTTCCCTAATGGAGACAAAAAAATTTCAGGCGCGCCGAGTCCATCCTGGAAATGCAAAAAATTAATTTTACATGAACTTAATATTCCAAATACATAAACAGACGCGCTTCCAAACAGCCAGCTCCATATCACGATTTTCGTATATTGACCATATTTCCTGACGCCAAAATATACGAGTATACACAAAAGAAATACATCTGCCGCCACCGTCCGGTAAGACAATCCATAGAAAGCCCGGTTTCTTTCAGGAGCAAAAAAGATGGACAATCCCACAGCCAAAGCCAAAATGATAAGGCATACCGTATCAGGCCTTATTGTAAATTTTTCTGAAATATTCTTTTTCCAAAGCGACAGTAAAGATGCAATTTTTGCCGGACATAAAACAATAAGATATAGGATTGTAAAAAACAGAAAAAAATCCTTCTTGTCCCGAATAATATGAAGAATATTTTCCCTATAAAAAACCGGATATAACCCTAACATAATTACCAGATAGGCATAAGTCGCCCAATATCCCAACTCATCTAAAAAATTACTCTTTTTCTTGTTTCTCGACATAGA
>OFFJ01002336.1_pt1 | contig 12248 bp, 8 predicted proteins | sample 1521261 | NCBI WGS metagenome assembly OFFJ01 (sample SAMEA3504122, study PRJEB24116) | mouse gut metagenome | biome: mouse gut; feature: mouse-associated habitat; material: faeces | place: Denmark | collected 2011 | reverse complement strand
TTTTTGGGAATCATACTAAAAGTACCCCTGGGCATCCATATCCGTGTGGTTGCCGATGATTTTGATGGCATTCTTGGTGGCACTCACCGTGCCGTCCCCGCCCAGTCCCCAGAATTTACAGGAAACAGTGTGGGACCGGGCAGTTTCAGGTAGGGGCGGGACCGGAAGTGCCATATGTGTCACATCGTCCGTAATACCCACTGTAAAAGGGGATTTGGTGCGGTTATTGTAGATCGCGGCAATCTGTCCCGGGGTGGTGTCCTTGGAACTTAATCCGTAGCGTCCGGAAAAAATGCGGATGGCGCTGTCAGGGGACGCTCCCTGGTGCCGTGAATGCCGGCAACATCCCTGTGAGCCGCCGCATTCCTGTCCGGAAACGGGAAAACCGCATTGTACGAGGGCGGCAATGACATCCAGATATAGCGGTTCTCCCGGTGCCCCGGGTTCTTTGGTGCGATCCAGAACCGTAATCTGCCGGACGCTTTCCGGGAGTTTTTCCGCCAGATGAGCGGCGCTGAAGGGGCGGTACAGATGTACAATGATCAGGCCGTACTTCTGTCCGGGGACGCTGTCAATGTATTCCTTTACGGTCTCGCAGATACTTCCCATGGCAATGATGACATGCTCTGCATCAGGAGCGCCGTAATAATCAAACAGTCCGTAGGAGGTGCCCAGGAGTGCATTGATTTTTTCCAGAGTATGCTCTACAATCTGCGGCAATGCCTGGTAATAAGGATTGGACGCTTCTCTTGCCTGAAAGAAAATATCGGGATTCTGTGCAGAACCGTACACTTTTCCGTGATGCGGGTGAAGGCTGCGCTCCTGGAACTCTGCAACGGCATTCCGGTTAAGCAGGGAAGCCAGGCTGCTGTAATCCCAGACCTTTATCTTGTGCAGCTCGTGGGAAGTGCGGAAACCGTCAAAAAAATTGACGAAGGGAATCCGGCTTTCGATGGCGGCAAGGTGAGCCACAGGGGACAAATCCATGACTTCCTGCACGCTGCTTTCAGAGAAAAAAGCCACGCCTGTCTGGCGGCAGGCATAGATGTCGGAGTGGTCTCCGAAAATGGACAGGGCGTGGGTGGCGATGGACCTTGCCGCCACATGGATGACGCCGGGCAGCAGTTCCCCTGCCATGCGGTAGAGATTGGGCAGCATGAGCAGCAGCCCCTGGGAAGCGGTGAAGGTGGTGGCAAGCGTTCCTGCCAACAGCGCCCCGTGTACGGCAGCGGCGGCGCCGGCTTCCGACTGCATCTGGGAGATGACCATGGGGCAGCCGTATATGTTTTTTCGCCCGTTTCCTGCCCATTCATCGCATAATTCCGCCATGGGGGAGGAAGGGGTGATGGGGAAAATGGCGGCGGCTTCACTGTAGGCATAAGCCACATGGGCAGCGGCCTGACAGCCGTCCATGGTCTGGGTGTCACGTATCAGCGTGTCTGTTTTTTTCGACATAAAAATAACCTCCGGAAATGGATTACACTGCAGTATCTCCATTATCTTTTCCCGGAGGATATCAATTTATACTGACGATCATTGAAACTTGCCAGACGTCCCGACTCACGAGCGAAAGATGCCGGGGACATTGTGGCAAATTTCATCGCTCGTGAGTATAAAAACCAGACAGGAAAACGGCAAACAGGAACGGGATGCAGCTGCCTTTATCAGACAGCATCCCAACAGGTTCGGTAAAGAGTAAACGTCGGCGCTGTAGCGCAGAGACGAAACCATACCAGGAGGAAACAACAGCAAGTGACCGCAAAGGAAACCCTAAAATCATACTTCGGATACGACTCCTTCCGGGAGGGACAGGAGAACATCATTACATCCATACTGGCGGGACAGGACGCACTGGCCATCATGCCCACAGGCGCAGGCAAGTCCATCTGCTATCAGGTTCCTGCTCTGATGCTGCCAGGTATTACCCTGGTCATATCCCCGCTTATCTCCCTTATGCAGGACCAGGTAAAAGCCCTGAACGAGGCCGGCATCCACGCCGCATTTATCAACTCTTCCCTCACGGAGACGCAGATTGGCACAGCATTAAGCCGGGCAGCGCAGGGCATCTACAAGATTATCTATGTAGCGCCCGAACGATTGGAAACTTACGGTTTTACGGATTTTGCCGGCCGGGCGGATATCTCCATGGTGACGGTGGATGAAGCCCACTGCATCTCCCAATGGGGGCAGGATTTCCGCCCAAGCTACCTGAAAATCGTAGACTTTATCAAAAATCTTCCGGAGCGCCCTGTCGTCAGCGCCTTTACCGCAACCGCCACGGAAGAGGTAAAAGAAGACATTCTATGCATCCTGAATCTTGTGAACCCCACTGTGACAGTGACAGGCTTTGACAGAGAAAATCTGTACTACAGTGTGGAAAATGTACGAAACAAAGACAATTTTGTAATTGACTACATAGAGAAGCACCCAAAGGAAAGCGGAATTATTTACTGCGCCACCAGAAAAAATGTGGACAAGCTCTATGAGACCCTGCTGAAAAGAGGTGTCCCCGTCACCAGATACCATGCCGGCATTGATAATGCCACAAGAAAGAAAAATCAGGAAGATTTCATCTATGACCGCGCTCCCGTCATCGTTGCAACCAACGCTTTCGGCATGGGCATAGACAAATCCAATGTGCGATATGTGATCCACTATAATATGCCCCAGAGCATGGAAAACTACTACCAGGAAGCCGGACGTGCCGGGCGTGACGGCGAACCGTCCCGGTGCATTCTGCTTTTCTCTGCGCAGGATATTATGATCAATAAATATCTTCTGGAGAAAAAAGACTTCTCCGGACTGGAATACGAAGACATGGAACTGATAAAACAACGTGACCTGCGCCGTCTGCAGGTGATGGAGGGATACTGCCGGACTACAGGCTGTCTTAGAAATACTATCCTGAATTATTTCGGTGAAAAAACCAGTCTTCCCTGCGACAACTGCGGCAACTGTCACAGAGACTATCAGGAAATGGATATGACTGCCGACGCAAAACAGGTCATTAACTGCGTGGCCGAGACAAAGGGACGCTACGGCCTGACCATTGTCACCGGAACTCTGGCAGGCGCTGACCGGGCAAGACTGCGGGAACTTGGCACGGTAAATTACAGATCTTACGGTGCATTAAAAGGGCGCAATGAAGCACTGATACGCAATCTTATCAGCCAACTGATCGAAGAAGGCTATCTCTATCAGACAGAGGACCGGTACAGTGTGCTGAAAATGGGCAATATCGCGCCTTTAAAAGACGAAACTACCCGCGTCATGATGCGCTTTTATGAGGAAAAGGAACCTGAACGGACAAATTACAATAAAGAAAAACCTGCGCGAAAGAAAAGCACCGATTCCCTCACTTCCGCAGGCTATGACCTGTTCGAGGAACTGCGCAGGCTCCGCCTGGAAATCGCAAGGGAGGAATCCCTTCCGCCCTATATTGTATTTAACGACAAGACGCTGATCGACATGTGCGTCAGCCTGCCTAAAACACCGGAAGAACTTCTGGGCGTCTCCGGTGTAGGCGAAAATAAGCTTGCAAAATACGGCCAGAGATTCCTGGATGCCATAGCATCCTTTACGGAAGCCCACCCCAACGCGGTTATCAGCATACAGACAATGGCAGACGACGCAAACGGCAGTACAAACGCCGGCACAGATATAACAAAAACAAAAAGCGCCAAAATCACAAAATCATATAACGGAAAAAAGGCAGAATTCTATCTTTCAGAGACTGATGCTAAGCAATTTGTATACCAGGATTTGTATTACATCAGTGACATAAAAAACGAGCTGAACCGCATATGCACAACAGAGGGCGTTAAAAAAATTTCCATAGGCGTTATATGGGACTATCTTGTATCCCAGGAACTGACTTATGAAAATAATACCAACGGCGTATTTACCAAGATGCCCACCCAAAAAGGAACAGATTACGGAATCATCCTTGAAGAAAAGACAACGGCTGCAGGACTTTCCTATAAACTGATCAAATATCCGCCGAAAGTCCAGAAAATGATAGTAGATTCCCTGACTGGGCCAAAAGCCGAAGAAAATTGAGAAACTTAATTTCCATAATGGACAGCCGCATTTGCCTATACTGGAAATATCTGTGCTTCGACAAGCTCCTCGGTGCAGTGTGTAAATGACCCGGCAGGCAGCGTTCTGAATTTGCTGCGCTCCGGAGATATGGCCCTTTTTCACCCCGCGGGAAATCACAAGTCAGGCTTATCGGAAGCAATCCCTTTTGCTTCCGATAAAAGCCATATTCTTTGCGGCATAATCCATTCCGCCTGTCACCCCTGCTGCCCGGTTTCCTCCACCAGAAGAACGTCGCTTTCACGCGGTCCAAAACGCAGGACAGCTTCCACATTGCATTGTTGAAGGGCACTGAAAATCAGAACCGGGTAATCCGAGAGTTTCAATGTAATATCCGTTATTGCATCATCTGTGGGATTTGCAATAAATACCAGGTACCTTTTACGCCCCTCTTCGCCGGTTTCATAATAACTGAGCCTGACCCTGGATTCTGGCGGAAAGACATGATTATTCCAGTAAGGCTTCCATTCCGCCTGTTCAAAATCATAACGATCCACGGTCTTCCATATCAGCGACATTAGTTCCAACGGATATCCCATATCGTTTGGCCGGGACAGAATTCCGTGAACCATACCGATTGACAATGAATCCTGAAAGGACCAGTTTTCAAACGTATAGGCCAGCAATTCATAAGGTATTCCAAAATTACGTGCAGAATACTCGGCTCTCATATAGTCCATCGGCACACTTTCCAGCCCTTCCGCGTTAATATAAGTCTGGGAATGTTCTCCGTCCCAATTCAGATGAGCAAATGACAAAGCCGGAATATTGCAGCAATTGCTCAGATGTGTATTTACTATCCCGCCCCGCGCTTCAAAAAATTCATAAAGATTCCTTGTAAATTCCCGCAATACAGTTATCGGATAAGAGGGGTGCAGCTGTCCGTCAACATTGTAAAATCCACACCCATGCTCCCCGTTGATACAGGCATCCGGCTGCAGCGTGGAGTCCAGGTAAACGCCGTCAAAACCGTATTCTTCTACCAGCCTTTTTATCCCCTCTGCCATATCTTTCGCATAAGTACTGTGAAAACAGACGGTATAAGCACGCTGGCCAGGCTTCCTGTACCATCCGCCTGCATAGATATGATTCGGATTAAGCCTTCTGGAGGAGGCGTACTCGCTGTATCTCGGGTTCAGCGTAGAGACCTCATACCCAAAATAAGGAATCACCTTAATATCCCGCTGATGACATTCCCGAACAATATTTTTCACTAAATTCCGTGTAGTTTCAGACAATTTCCAGTAATTCTGAATTTTGTTCCACTTTTCATGTATCAGAAGCGTAGTAACGCCCAGCCTTTTTAAACGGTCATATCCACTCTCGTCACTGTCCGGTATCACCGGCCTGCTCAGATAATCGTCATATTCCTCTTCCACTTTTTTAAAGCAGTCAATATGACAGATATGTTCTTTGTAAGGATTTTTCGGAAAAGGTTTTACCGGAGTGGCCTGAATGCCCATCTGAAAGGATAGCGGCGGATACACATAATTCTTCGGCAAACCTTCCTCTCCGGTATAATTCCAGGCCTTTACCGTATTGTCGATCAAATGAATCCTCAGTGTCAGCACATCGGGACCGTCAATCAATTCCAATGCCTTATCCGGGTGGGCGGGCTCCCAGTTCCGGTCACTGTCCGCGCACCAGACCAGCCCCTGATCCTCCGTGCCAATCCAGAGAAGCGGCTTAAACGGCATTGTCAGCGAACCGGGAATGCATCCGCTCATACAGACACTGGAAAAGGGTACTGACCGGCCATCTGCACAAGTGGGCGTGGGACTTGAGGGATAATAATGATACAGGGACGCAAACTCCTTTTTCATCGGAATTTCCAGCCATAACCTGTCCAGGGAATATCCGTTGGGCTTGGGCTGGCTGACCCCAAAAACTTCAGCTACTGTCTTGCCACGGGGCATAATTTTGATATCAATGGCGCAATAGCCGTCATACTCTGTCTCCAGGCAGGTATTCACAATAAAGGCCGAACTTTCCTGTGAGGCGCATATTGTCACTTTTTGAGCCGTTTCTTCCATAATAAAGGCGTTTTGTTCACGCCATTCTATTTCCATGCCGTTTTCCGAACCTGTCAGATGCATGGGCGCACTGAGTATTTCATTTCCATGACTGACGACAGATGTAAACAATACGTTGTCTCTCAAGCTGTAAATCCTGTCCCATGACAGAATGCTGTAACCATTTCCTTCCTTTCTGACCTTAACCGGGGGCCAGGGTGTAACAGGTATATTATCCATAATCATCTCTCCTAATTTAGTCGCTGCGCGACAGCTCTAAAGGGTAAAGTCGCTGCGCGACGGCTCTGAAAGGTACAGTCACTTCGACGCACAACTAACATGTCCTGAAATCTAACTGGCCCAGGGGATATTGTTCCTCCACCAGCTGGTGCAGCTGAGCGGAATCCGTAATACCGGTACGGTCAGAAATCAGTTTTCCGTACAGCCGAAACCATGTATCCGATATTGCCGTATCCCCTTCTTTGATGTCGGGCATCACAAGTTCCTGATTTAAATATTCTGCCGCCTCTTCATAATCTCCCAGCGCCATCAGCGCTTCTGCGCAGTAAAACTTTAAACGTCCATCTGATTGAAAACTGCCGATCTGCTCATAGTCTGCAAGCCACTCCCTGTTTTTTCGGGCGGCAAGACAGGTAACGGCAGTATCCACCAATATGCCCCGGCAGGTTTTGTTCAGCCCGAAAGCCTTTTGCATATATTCATAGGCTTTTTCGAAATCATTCAGTTCGTTGCGGTAAATCATGGCAATATTTCTGAAAGACCATGCGTTAGGCAGGACTGACCCGGATTCCATAAAATATTCCAATGCCTTTTCCGGATTTCCGGCAGCATATTCCATTACGCCCAAATGCATCAGCGCATACCAGTTTCTGTTTTGGGGCTGCTTTACGGAATTTTCCAACCGCCGGCGCCAAAACGCTTCCGTCACATAGCCCATTGGCTCCTCATCCGCATTTCTCTCCGGAAGATATCCTTCATACAGCAAAACCAGCCACTGCTTCTGGGCCTCTCCCAAAGCACCCCGGGGCAGCCGGATTTCATCCGAAAGACCTGGAAGTCCCAGTTCCTTTCGGCGGTATTCCTCCAGTACGCCCCATCCGGAACCGAAGGACAGCATTTCACCGGCTGTCGCTTTCTGCTGCTTTGCCTTATTTAACGTATCGGAAAGGGAACCGAAGCTGTCCGTAATCTGCCTCTCTGCCGCTGCCTGTGCCGCAGGCCATTCGCCATGTGCTTCCACGCCGCAGTCAATTGCACCATAACTTTCCAGAAAAGACCACGTTGCACCTGACGGCATGGGAATATGTTCCAACTGTGTGCGGGCCATTCCGGCCTGTATTTCGATATATCCGCTGTTGCTGCCGTCAGAAAGATACCGATTCCAGTTCTTTCCGCCTTCTCCCTGCCCCCAGACGAACAGTTTTCGCCCTTTTAACTCCGGTGTAGAGCATTGCAGCAGTCCGTAACCGGATTCGTCTACGGCCGCAATCCATTTCTGCGCCTCATCCGGAATGTGATAAAAGAAGTCCAGCGAGCGTGGGATATTTTCCGGATAACTGATATCCGTACCCAGTGCATCCGGATGCCCTGCATAGTCCAGAACATAGTGGTCATTTCCGAAATAATTGATAAACGTGTTCTGTGCAGGCACCAGAACTCTGGTATGGCGGTGACAGGGAACGGCAATATTAGACCACCAATACATCCAGATATCTCTTCCTGTGCGGTTTTCTATTTTGGGACGAATGTATAAAAATCTTGATTTTTCGGGAATCCAGGCATCTATACTGTAAAGCACGCCCCGGATACGCTCATATTCGTACATGCGCAGCCCTTCGCTGCCGTCAGGCAATCTGATTTTCTGAGCAAAAAGCGGTTCGCAGGTCAGTGGATTATGTCCCTTAACAGAAATATTGAACTCCACACCTCCGCTGAACCACGCGTTCCTGAGCGCCAGGTTTGCCGGCTGAAACACCGGATTGCAGTACAGCAGTTCTCTTCGGGCTGTTTTATCATAAAGCGACCATAGTCTGCCCCCAAGTTCAGGCAGAAAAACCGCTTTCAGAAACCCATTCTCAAGCACAACGGAATGAAACACCTTATGCTGCCTGCTGCGGTTGTAACCGTCCTGCTACTGATAAGGCAGCAGGGTAGAAATCATCCCCTGATTGATATACTGTCTGCAATCTTCCGGAACCGCCTGTGTCATTTCGATTCCGGCATGAATATAACTGATATTTTTTATGTCAGGCAGGGGATTTACCTTTCCCAGTTCGGCTCCCGGACATATGTATGCGGACGAATAACATTCTGACATGAATACACCCTCTTTTCTGCTTTGGAATTGTCGAAAAATAACGGAAACTCTTTTAGTCCTTAATCTGTACGGGTTGTATAGACAGCCACCGCTCCTGCGGGAATCGTATCTGCAAATTCGGTTGACACATTTTCCAGTTCGTCTGAAATACCGATCAACCCGGCGGCGGCAGTCGGTTCCACCTGACCGGGATCATATAAATGCCGATAAAGGGTTTTCCCGCCCAGAGAGGCATCCATGGTCATCTGAAAAGCAGCACTGCAGCGATTATAATTGACCACAATAATGCTCCATTCACCGTCCTCCCTCTTCAAACAGCCTGAATACAAAGAACTGCTTTGGATACATTTATAAACCCCTCCGCGGCCAAAATACCGTGTAATCAGGCTGCAGGCGTACCATGCAGGAAGCGGAATATCCGTTTCGAGCATGGAGCGCAGATATCCGGCTGTCTGCAGGCCGTCTTTGAATTCGCCGTTATTGAGCATGCTGTCGGTAAAAAGCTGATCACACAAAGCCCATAAAAAAACAGAAGACACTCCCATATCCAAAACAGAAGCAGTCATTGCCCCCAAAGCAGTACCCTTCCAGGGATCCGCCTGAGCCTTTATAAACGGTTCCAATTCCCATGCTTCAACGGCCACATTATATTCGTCCAGCCAGCATGCTTTCCCTGCCGTCCTGATTTCATTGCAGCAGGCCTGAAGTTTTTTCTGCGGAATGATATAATACCAGTCATCCGTGTAATGCTCACTGCGGTCATAGCCATTATGGGTTCCGATGATATCCACCTTATCCCCCAGTTCCGCCAGCGTGTGGCGTACCAGAATGGAATACGGCTCATACCCCATATCGTTCCGCCAATTATCACATGGAGCAACAATCCGGTAGCGTTCCCGCAGTCCCGAAGCGCGCAGCCCCGCATCCAGCGCTTCAATACCGGCATGGTAAATGGGTATCAGTTTCTTATAATTTCTTCTCTCCCAGAAACTGCCTTCACTGCTGTCATGTATCAGCATATTATTGCATTCCGTAAAGGCAAACATACATTTTATATTTAGAAGAAAAGGTGCATCTGGTTCTGGCCATGGTAGATGAGGCAGCCGTAACAGCCAATGCCAAAAATCTGGCGGAAACCCCTTTCGGCCAGGCATGGCAGGAAGCCACTGGAGTAGAACTGGAGATTATGCAGCTGGCTGACGGCAATGCGCTGAATCTGCTCTATGCCGGCGGCGACCTTCCTGATATGATCTGGATGGTCTCAAGCTATAGCGGCGGAGCAGAAAAAGCCATCAAAGATAAAATAATTGAACCTCTGAATGATTATATGGAGTTTGCACCGGATTTTCAGGCAGTGTTGGACAGCAATGAACTGTATGCGAAATCCTGCAGAACTTCTGACGGTAAAATAATAGGTTTTCCTCAGATAGACGGAGATGATTATCTGCTCACTTCCGCAGGATTAATCATCCGCCAGGACTGGCTGGATGATCTGGGGCTTGCGGTTCCTCAGACAGCAGATGATTTGTACGAAGCTTTGAAAGCTTTTAAGGAAGAGAAGGGGGCTTCTGCTCCTCTGTCCACTACGCTGTGGTGGCTGAAGGATATTGCGGTTCAATACGGGCTTTTCACCTCTCCCTTCGGACTTGCACGGGGAGGCTTCTATCAGGTAGACGGCAAAGTACATTACGGCTACGCGGAACAGGAGTACAAGGATGTATTGGAATATCTGCATAAGTTATATGAGGAAGGGCTTCTGGACCCTAATTTCCAGTCTGTGGATGACAATACGGTAAAAGCTAATATCATGAATGGCGATACGGGTGTTGCCATCGGCAATACAGGCTCTTATATTGGCACCATGCTGGAGACAATGGCCGCGGATGAGCCCGACTTTGACTTAAGCGGTTTCGGCCCCCTGGTCAAAACGGCAGGCGATATTCCCATGAGCACTCACTATAACTGGCCCATACAGAATACCTATGTGATCATCACCCCTAACTGCACCAATAAGGAAGCCGCTGTAAAGTTCTTAAATTACGGCTATACGGAAGCAGGGCATATGCTGTTTAATTACGGAATAGAGGGTGTGAGCTACACCATGGAAAACGATGTACCCACTTATACGGATCTGCTTATGCACAATCCTGACGGACTGACCAAACAGTTAGCCATGGCTCAGTATATCAGAGCATGGAACGGGGGACCTTTTATCAGAGAAAAAGGATATCAGCTGCAGTACTCCGACCTGCCCCAGCAGCAGGCGGCATTAACAAGCTGGTCCACCTCCGATGCGTCCAAATATCAAATGCCCCCTGTGACAGTATCGGAAGAAAATACCTCTGAATATTCCAAGCTGAATGGAGACATCAATACTTATGTTTCGGAAATGTTCGTGCGGTATGTCACCGGCCTGGAGTCCCTGGACACCTTTGAAAGCGGATATCTTGCTACTCTGGAATCCATGAATGTGGACAGGGTAATTGAACTGCAGCAGGAAGCCCTGGATGAGTTCAACTCAAGATAACAAAAACAGGTCAGGAGAAAGGAAGTTAGCCGTCCCAGGCGGCTTCTTCCTTCTTCTTTTTCAGCCGTCTGCACTATACAATGAATATTTAAAAACGCAAAATCATAATAATCGATATTTTGTCTGAACAAAATCGGATTCCGAAAAACCACCTGATAAGCGATTTGTAGATTCCGAGAGGATATGACAGAAAAAAAGGAGGAGAATACAAGAATGGAGAAAAAGAAAAAATTCAGTCTGCGTCTTCTGGGCAATGACCTCAGAAAATATTCCGACGCCTACATACTTGTAATACCGGTAATCATCTTTTATCTGCTGTTCTGCTACAAGCCCATGTATGGGATTTTGATCGCATTTAAAGATTTTTCACCTGCAGCAGGCATCTGGGGCAGCGACTGGACTTCCGGCCATGGCTTCCAGCATTTTATAGACTTTTTTCAATCCTATTATTTTACGCGGATATTAAAAAACACTTTAGTTGTCAGTCTCACCTCTATTCTGTTTGGATTTCCTGCGCCTGTTATTCTGGCTCTGCTGCTGAATGAGATCAGAAACGAGAAATTTAAGCGTGTCACCCAGACGATTTCCTACATGCCTCATTTTATTTCTTTGGTTGTGGTGTGCAGCATGATCAAAATGTTTACTTCCGACAAAGGTTTTGTCACATATCTGCTGTCCCTGGTGGGCGGCCCCGAGGTCTCTCTGCTGACAAAACCGCAGTATTTTGTGCCTGTTTATGTATTGTCCGGCATCTGGCAGGAGATAGGCTGGGGCGCCATCATTTACCTGGCGGCTCTCTCCGGAATTGACCAGGATCTGTATGAAGCCGCCAGGATTGACGGCGCAGGCAGATGGAAGCAGACACTGCATGTGACACTGCCCGGTATCTCGGGAACCATCATCATCATGCTGCTGATGCGAATGGGAAATGTAATGAATGTGGGCTTCGAGAAGATTATTCTGTTATACAATGACGGCATCTACGAAACTGCGGATGTCATATCTACCTTTGTATATCGAAAAGGACTTCTGGATTTCCAGTGGAGTTACAGTGCGGCCGTAGGAATTTTTAATTCTGTGATCAATTTCATCGTGGTCATCGTATTCAACAGAATCAGCAGAAGGTTCGGGGAGGTAAGTCTATGGTAGAAAAAAGAAAACACAATTCCGCAGGAGAGGGAAAGATTACTCCTTACCGTATTTTTTCTATTTTTAATACAATCATAATGCTGTTTATTATCCTGATAACAGCATATCCTGTTTATTATATAGT
>OFFJ01002332.1_pt1 | contig 12261 bp, 16 predicted proteins | sample 1521261 | NCBI WGS metagenome assembly OFFJ01 (sample SAMEA3504122, study PRJEB24116) | mouse gut metagenome | biome: mouse gut; feature: mouse-associated habitat; material: faeces | place: Denmark | collected 2011 | reverse complement strand
TGGAGCCGTCGCCGTATCTCCTCCGTCAACGATGGCCTCCCTCCTGCTGTCAAGCGTCTGCGTTCTTGAGTTTCGACTAAAATCAAGTGTCACAAAATAAATAGCAAGATAGAGAAGGAGATACAGAAAAAGGGTAATGTCACAATAGTGTTGAAAAAGGGAAGAGGAGGTGGTAAAATAAAGAGAAAAGTGGAGGGGGATAAAAATGGCCATGGTAAAAGTAAAGTGTCCATATTGTGGGAGTGAAGAGGTGTCACTGTATGGAAAAAACAGCACAGGGAAACAGCGGTATTTGTGTCGAAACAAATCTTGTGCGCGCAAGACATTTCAGATGGAATATAAAAATAACGCATGCCGGCCTGGAGTGCATGAGAAAATCGTAGAGATGGCAATGAATGGAGCAGGGACACGAGATACCGGACGGGTGTTAGGGATTTCAAAAGATACGGTGACATCGGTTTTAAAAAACGAAAAAATTCGTCAAGCAGGTTCACGAAGAGTATCTAAAGAAGATAGAGGGTGAAAATCCGATAGATGTGTTAATTTGTAAAACAATATCCACGGAGATGGATGAAATGTGGAGTTTTTATCATGATAAATCCCATCAGATTTGGTTGTGGTGGGCGATAGATCATGCAACCAATACGCCGCTTGCGTTTACATTTGGAACACGGGAGCATAAAAATCTGGATGACCTTCTGGCACTGCTGCAGCCATTTCCCATCAGGCGGGTTTATACCGACAACAACTTTGCTTATTACCTTCGAAGAAAAAGCTAGGAAAAAGGGTGGAAGTGTGGTAAAATAGGGAGCATGGAGTATATAGATTTAAGGAAAGTAGGGAGAGAAGGACTCAAGGAGATACGCAGGCAGGTGGTACGGCTCAAGAAGATGGGGAAAACGGGAAAAGAAATCGAGGAATTAACCGGCGTACGCCAGAATCGCGCAAGCGAAATATGGACAGCGTATCAACGAGAGGGAGAAAGCTCCCTGGAGCGAAAAAAGTATGGCCGAAAGGCCGGGAGCCACATGGTCCTTACAGCGGAAGAACAAGAGAATATCCGGAAGACGGTGGAAGAGAAAATACCGGAGGATTTCGGGATTACCGGCAAGTTGTGGACGCTAGGGCGGACGCGGCAGTACATTCAGATGCAGTTCCACAAAGCCATAAAGGAGCGTACGCTGTCGGACTACATGAAACGCTGGGGCATGAGCTGCCAGCGTCCGGCGAAGCGCGCCCGGAAACAGAATCCTGAGGGCATCTGAAGATGGAAAAGCGAAGAATATCCAGCTATTGCAAGACGCGCAAAAGCAGAGAATGCCATCATCTATTGGGCAGATGAGACTGGCGTAAGCAACTGTGAAATCGTAGAGCGCGGCTTTTCACCGAAGGGCCATCCTCCCCTACTGCCGGTGGAAACGAAGCGGCAGCGGGTCAATATGATCTCTGCGGTCAGCAGTCAGGGCAAGGTCCGGTTTATGATCTATCAAGACACCATGAACCAGCAGCGGCTGATCCAGTTTATGGAGCGCCTGATTCGTTCCTCCAAACAGAAGGTGTTTCTGATCCTGGACAATCTGAAGGTCCATCACGGCAAGCTTGCTGCGGCCTGGCTGGAAAGGCACAAGGATAAAATGGAGGTGTTTTTCCTGCCGCCCTACGCTCCGGAATACAATCCGGATGAATACTTGAATCATGCTCTAAAGATTTCTGTTCATTCTGGCCAACTGCCCTATACTGTGGAAGACATCTCCCATAAGGTTCGGTCATTCATGCGAAAATTGCAGCATCGTCCCCATCTCGTGTCCTGCTTTTTTCATCACCAGACACTTTCCTATCTTTAACTACAAAAGTAATATCATAAGGGAGGCCAAAAAGAAGGGTTTTGGGAGAAAAGCCTTGAATATGGGGGGTAAACGAGGATGTATTACCGGGACGATAGCGAGCAGCTGACGATGGAAGAATTTTTTCAGCCGTTTGGCGGCAGACTGCGCAAAGACAACCGATGGGTATGCCTGGCGGGCATCATGCCCTGGGAGTACATCGAAGATATCTATGTAAAGAATCTGAGCGGGGAAACGGGCCGCCCGGTCATCTCATTCCGAATCGCCTTCGGCGCGATCTTCATCAAGGAGTTCTGCCACCTCACAGATGAGGGGGACGGTACAGGAGCTCCAGGAAAACAGCTATATACAGTGTTTTCTGGGCTTGCGCGAGTTCCAAATGGAGCCGCTGTTCGATCCGTCTATGATGGTGCATTTCCGCAAGCGGTTTCCCGTGGAGGAAGTGGCAGAATCAACGAATATCGTTGGCTTCGGCCCCGTTAGCGTGTACTCTGGCTTCTGCAGCGATTCTGCATACCGCTTCCCTCTGCGAATAACTTATTAACATTACTCATGTTCCGACTCCCTTTCCGGGCACTTTTTTGCCCTATTGGGAGTCTATCTTTTTTTCCTCCTCTCCGCCATAAATCTACATTTTTTCCTCGGCGTTTTCTTACATTTTATCACTGGCGCTGACACTGGACACCGCGATTAAGGAGGGCTGATATGGAGTACAGAAAGTTTGCTGAAAAGGCGATCGAGGAGATCAAGGCCGAATCCCCCAGCTACAAAAACTGCGAAATGCTCTCCTGGATGTACGCGGTGCGGAAACACTGCACAGAAAAGCTGGACCGGGAGACCGCCGTGGAGTGGGTACACGGCATGGAGAACGCCGACGGGACCACCGGCCCCCACTGGACCATGACGGAGACCAGGGCCCTCCTGGAGCACCGGGGCGGCGGGGTGGACCCCCTTGCCTTCTGGGTTTCCATGAATGCCATGTACAGCGACCTTGGGCTGCTCTTTAAGAAGTATGGGAGCGATACACCAGGGGCATACGCGAACTTCGCCTGCGCCTTTTGGCTCCATGATAAGGACGCCGTGGAGGATAAACTGGCGGCATATTACGCGGGTGTGGTGAGACACTAGATATCTCGATGTTGCTCCCACGTTACTAACAAACTCATTTTGTGAGAAAAAGAAAAACTCCTAGAACCGTTGCGGCTCTAGGAGTTTTTTGGTGGCTCAAAAGTGCCTCTATACGAACTTTTCCCTCGGCATTATTCTCTATCTCATCTACCAGCGATGCGTCCAACGGTACTGTCAATGTATTCTTATTTCCGGTGAAGCTGAAGACGATTTTCATGTCATCGTCGTATAAGTATACCGCCACCAGGAACGTATCAAATAACCGCGCCTGGTGCCGCTTGTCTGTCACGTTGCCATCCCGGAACATCTCCAGACCAGAAACCAAGTCCTCCCTGGAAATCGTGATGATGTCCGCCCGGCCGGCCGCGATCTGACCAGTGAGCCGGGCCTGTTCCGCTTCCAGTTCCTGAAGCCGCCTCTTGGTGGTATCAGTGATGATACCCTGCTCGATGGCCGTCATAATGTTTTTGATAGCCCTCTTTGTCTCGACCAGCTCATCCTCCAGGATAGAAACATGGGACTGCTCCTCCTGACGGCGGTTATAGGCCAGAGTACTGTCAGCGATCCAGGCAATCACATCGTCCTGGAGAGCGTAATTCTGGATAGCCCGGGCGACCGCCGTCTCCAGATCGTCCCGCCGGACGTTTCTCTTATTGCAGGTCTTTTCGATCCGCTTCTGCTGACAGGCGTAGTAGAAGTGCTTGTCTCCGGTCCGGCTGGTGCCGGAGAGGCCGACCATCGGGCTCTTGCATTTCCCACAAAACAGTTTCCCGGTCAGCAGGTAGTCGCTGTTGACGTGATGCCGGCCCTGTGGATTCCTTTTCGTTTTCAACACCTCCTGAACTTTGAAGAACAGCTCATCGCTGATGATGCGGGGGATGCCGCCCTCAACACGGATATCATCGTAGATATAGATGCCCCGGTAACGCTCGTTGAGCAGCATAGCATGGAAACTGCCCTTTCCCCAGGTCCTGCCCCTCGTCGTCCTGATCCCCCGGGCGTTGAGGTCATTTGCAATGTCGATGAAAGGCTCCCCGCAGGCTACCCGGCTGAAGACCTCCCGCACGATGTCATCCTTGGGCGGGTCCAGCGCATAGCGCATATCCTCCCCCTTCTTGTAGCCGTAGGGCAGGTTCCCGTTGGTGATCTGGCAGTTCTGGGCGTTGTCCCGCAGGCCGCGTCGGATATCCTCGGCCATGTTCTCGCTGTAGAACTGGTTGACGTTCATCATGGAGCGGAGGGCAAAGCGCCCCGCCGCCGTGTCGTCGAAGTCCTCCTCCGTGTAGAGGACGCGGATGCCAAGCTCCTGGAGCCGCGCTTCATTGATCATGGCCTGGAGCATATTCCGGCCCATGCGGTTGGACTTCCAGGCGATGACATATTGAAATTTCCCCTTCTCCGCGTCCTTCATCATCTTCTGGAAGTTTGGCCGCCGGTCAGTCTTGCCGGAGATGGCCCGGTCTGCGTAGACTTCATTGATTGGCAGGCCCAATGCGGCGGCGTAGGCCTGTGCCTCACTGACCTGCTGTTCAATGCTGGCGTCCTTTTGGGCGTGACTGCTGTACCGGGCGTAGATGACGCCGCTTTTGCCGCTAAAATCCAGCGGCTTTCCGCCTTTTGGCTTTGGCGGTTTTTTGGGCCGTGCCATTGATTTTTCCTCCAATCTGTGCTATGATAGGAGGGCAGTGGGACGGGGTAAGTCTGCTGCCCTCTATAGCCGCTCCTGGTGTTGGCGCACCGGGGGCGGCTTTTTCGCTTAGAACAGGTCGCCAAAAATGTCATCCAGACAGATGATCAGGTCGTCAAAGAGGTGGCATTTGAACTCTGTGATCACCGCAGCTTTCTCCTCCTCGGTCATTTCTGCCAACTCCTCGGCGGGGTAGAGGGTGTAAACGTTATCCAGCCTATACGCCCCGTCCTCCCGCAGATACACCTCAATGGACTTGTCTGCGGGGTTGACGATCCAGTATTCCGGGACGCCGCTGCGCTCGTAAACGTCTTTCTTGTATCCCTTGTCATTTTTGGCGGTGCCGGGGGAAAGGACCTCTACAACCAGGTCGGGCGCACCATCGATATAGGTTCGCTTGATTTTGCTGCGGTCGCAGACCACCATCACATCCGGGACAAACTTTTCATCATCCGTCAGGCGGACCAGAAGGCCGTCGCCAAACGGAATGCACGGCTTCCCCCTCAGGTAGTGTCTGAAAATACTGAGGATGCCATCGGCAACATATGTGTGGCTGGAAGAGGCCGGGGCCATCATGACCACTTGGCCGTTGATCAGCTCCTCGCGGCGTTCCTCCTGATAGGCTAGATTTGTATCCATTGGGTAACTCCCTTCTGTGTGATTAATGCGGTTGTTAGTTACACTGAGGATAGTTTTCATTATTTTGCTTGTTCTAATAATTCAATTAACTTATTGCGATCCCAAAGAAGAACCCTGGTCTTTTCTGCAAGCTTCCTTGCACCTTCCGTAAAATGCCGATTTGTCATCACAGCCCCCACCTGACAGTTGTACATCTCTTTTCCAGCGTATACCTCCTGGATTGGCGTGTTGTCAAGATCAGAGGAATAGCACTTGCATTGGATGGCGTAATATACACCTTCTTTTACTGCAAGAATATCCACACCCTGGTCGCCACTGCCGGGAGTAACTTCGACTTCGGTAAATCCAGTCTGCTTCAAAAGTTCCGCGCACCAATTTTCAAAAGCATGACCGTCCATGTTGTCAACTTTTTCCATCTCACTCTCAATAGGAGACAGCCCGCGTTGTTGCCTGCGCCAATCATTTTCCTCTTGGATGATTTGGTTAAGGTCAATCGTAGCAACTGCCGCTTCCGGGGCACTCGGTACAACCTTAACGCGACGTTCATATTCCTGCCTTGAAATGAGAATCAAACGCGGACGTGTCCCTTCAAATGGTCCTACAATACCGGCTTCTTCGAGAGAATCTACTATTTTTGCTGCCTTAGAATAACTCCATTTTCCACGCCGTTCCAACATTGAGACAGAAGCCTGTCCAGTTTCAAAAATAATCTCAACCGCTCTATGTGCATCTTCGTCAAGAGCTATAGTTCCAACAAGCGCATCTAATGATTTTCCTGTCATTACACTTTTTCGAAGTTGCTCTATCCGTTGCCGATTGTTATCTGCCATCAGTTTAGCAAGATATTCGTCTTTTTCTATTTCATCAAGGAGAACGATAATAGCATCTTGTCCTGCACCAGACTTTCGAATTTCCAGCAGTGTGCGAGCAATAAAGTCATTTACTGTTGCTCCAATTTTTGCTTTTGCATTTTCCAGTTCATCCCTAGGCGTTGGATACATAGAAATATGCTTCTGCTCATTTAGATAAATTAGCTCTTCAGTGGCTTTAACAAACTCCTGGTATGAATACGTAAAATCAAATATAGATGTTGATTTGTTAATTTCATCCGCATAATACTTAGCATCCTCAATAAGCTCCTGCGCACGTTTTTTCAAATCGGATGGAGATTGGGGCAATAGAAAATTTACCTGCGCTTCCCTTGCTTTTTTGGGGATATATCCCAATATTCGTTTTAACAAATAAATCACCCCCGTTTTGCTAAAGAAATCCTGGAAATAGGCCAAATTGTAGATATTATTCGTGGCCTGGACATAACCGATGAAATCATAATCGATAGGGGCGGAAGAGGGGTAAAGTGGCCGGACTCCCCTATAAAGTGGGACATCTCATGAGCAAGTATCACTGCTGACAAACAGATTTTCTGTCACTTGGACCCGTTCATACCACCTGTTTTCGGGCAAACGGAGCAGGATTGCTTGAAGTGGCCTGATATGCCGTGCTATACTTTACTCACGCGAATACATAGCCCACAGGCGCCAGGGCGGAAAGGAATTGCAATGTCTGAAACCGATACTAAGATTCTGGAAGCATTCCGTCTTCTGACTCCTGACCAGAGGCAACTGGCAATTTTTTCTGCGCTGCTATCATCACCTGCATCTGGGCGAGAAGCATCTGCTTCTGATCCTCCGTCAAATCCTTCACATAGCGCATAAGGAGCTTTTCCATCCCATCCTCGGCAACGGGGGTGGGATGTTCTGCATTTTCATCATCGGTGATGCCACAAAGAAACAGAAAAGAAACTCCAATTTCAATTGAAATCTCATACGCTTCTTGTAATGATAGTTGGGGCTTTCTTTCGGCAATATCCAAAAGTTTATATATATCAAAATCTAAATCTTCCGGCATTGCGCCATCTATATTACTAAGAATTGTGTCAAGTCTATCATAAAAGACGTGTATCCATTTCTCTGCCTTAGATTCTTCATCACACCCGATAAGATACGCAGGAGAAACGCCAAGCGCATTGGCAATGGCAATAAGGTTATCAATCGGGATATTTGTAATAATCCCGTTTTCATATTTGTACAATGTTTGTTTTTTGATGCCAACAGAATCAGCTAAGAAGCTCTGAGGATACTCCCGCGCATACCTAAGTGCTCGTATGCGTTCACCTATAGTCATAAAGCTTCAGTCCCTTCAAATATTTACTACTCTGTATCGCCAATCTGACTCTCTGCTGCTCCCTATCATAGCACATATCCTGCAAAGTTACAATACTTTCTGGAAAATTTACACAAATAACTTGACAAGTTACCGTGGGCATGGTATAGTTGGAATGACCTCAAAAGTTACGAGTCAAAGGAGGTGATGAAGTGTTTTCCGAAAAAGAGCTAAAAGCCCAAATGGTATCACAGCCACAAGGGGCTCGATAGCCTCCAGGAGGCCCCGGAACGCGGCCATAAGCGGCTCGAAATCGAGCCCCTTCGCCCACTCCAGCGTTGACGCCGTAAGCCGTTCTAGTGGCCGCTCTGGTAGGTGCCGCCGGCATCGTAGTTGTAGGAGTACTGGACGCCGTTTGCCTCGATGTTGATCCGGGGGGAGCCGTCATCCACGGGTGCGAGAAGCTGCATCCGCATCCGCTCCGCCACGACACGCGCGCCCTCCACCAGGGTGTTGGTGTCGTCGTAGACATGGTTCAGGACCTCCAGGGCGTAGGGGTCGCTGGCCTCCCGCACCCGCATGATGTTCTGCTCGTCCTCCTCCTTGACCAGCATGGACTCCCGGAAGAAGGCCATCTGGGTCTCGTCCATCTTGATGCCCTCCCGGCTGCGCAGGGTGGACTTCGCGTCGAAGTTGGACGGCGCCAGGGACACGGGCAGGCCCTTGTGGGTCTTGATCCACTTCAGGTCCAGGCCCATCTTCTTCCTGGGCGGGAACAGGCCCTCGCCGAAATACGCCTGCCGGTTGCCGGCGGCCTCCGTCTGCTGAATGGCAATCGCCTTCGCGCTGTAGATTTCAGTCAGCCTCATGTTCTTTTCCTCCTCGTCACATAAATACAACGTTCTTCAGCGCGGCCTTGACCGCCTCGCTGATGGTCACGCCGGAGTGGGCCTCCGCCGCAGCGGTATTGATGTAGCCGCCGACGACCACCGTGCCCTGGGGGCGCTTCTGGTCCACGTCGTGGAGCAGGATGCCGAACGCGTCCGCCCCCGCAGCCTTGGTCCCCTTTGCGGCCATCGGCGTGCCGGCCTTGCACACGCCGTCCGTGAAGGAGGCGGCGTCCAGCGTCATGGCGTCCCCCACGAACTCGCTGTTGTGGAGGATCTCCACATCCGCGCTGACGGTTTTGGTTTTGTACCCCATCGCTTCAAGTGCCATTACGATTTCCCTCCTGTATAAGCAGAAATGATGTCATTGGCGGCTTTGCCGCTCTCCGCGTTGGCCTTGCCGATGGCCTCCGCCATCAGCTCCGCCGGTGTTTTCGTCCCGCCATCGCCGGGAGCGCCGTGCCCGCCGCCGCCTCCGGTGATGAAGCGCGGGGACGCCTTGTCGGGGGCAAAGGCGTCCGGGTCCGCCTCCCGCTGGGCCTTGATGAAGTCGTCCAGGCCCGTGAGCTCCCCGTCCGTCAGCTCCAGCTTCTTCTCCTTGACGCGGGCGATGAAATCCCGCTCCGCCGCCTTGCTGGAGAATTTCAGCGCCCTGCCGGAGATGGCCCGGGTGATGGCGTCGGAGTAGTCCCGGTCCGCCAGTTTGGCGTCGCGCTCAGCAATGTCGGTCTTGTACTTCTCCTGGAGCTCGGAGAGCTGCTTCTTGATACCAGCTGCATCGCCATCGCCGCCGGCATTTTTCAGCTTCTCCAGCTCCTCGCTCGCGGTGGTGAGCTTTCCCTGGGCCTCCGCCAGAGCGGTCTGGGCGGTGGTGGTCTGGGCCTTCTCCTGGTTGACGTCCTGGGTGTTCTCAGCTAGAATCTTGTCAATGACGGAGTCCTCCAGACCGAGGTTTTTCAGAAACTCGCGTGTCATGATACCTCCTGTTTCTCCCGGATTTTTGTGACGCCGGGCCGTCAAAATTGGCATAATAAACGGGACCAACTGTCGGGAGGTCCCGATAGTCAGCCCCTATGGCGCTCTGTTTGATGTCTTTTTCGTTTGTAACAATTTTCCTCTTGCCAAATCAGCAGTTAAAGAATCTTGCAGGCGGTTTGAAGTGTGTCCACTATTTCAGCCTCCCTTCCAGCGCCATTTTGGCGATGGTAGCCATTGCACGGTCGTGGTCGCGTTCCCCATCCCATACCTCCCATATGGGATCATCTTCCGGATAGGGCTCTGCCTTTTCCAATATCGCTTCAAAAAAGGCTCTATCTTTGGCAGATAAATCGGATGCCATACTTTTCCGCCCCCTCTAAAAATTGATTGAGTTCTTCTGCATATTCCAACGATGTTTGGATATTTTTCAGCTTCATTTGTTCCATCAACAGTGCTTTAGAAAAACCGACCGGGTTATATGCCCCCGTTTTCTGTAACAAATAAATTGCCCCATCGTTTCCAATAGCTGTCATTGTCTCCAAGTTAAAACGTGTTCCAAAGTTTTCAATATCAGCCATTGAAAATGTCAGTCCTGAAGGATGGTTGTGTATAAAAATATGCGGCATCTGGTATCTCGGCATAACAATCTGGTGCCCCGCATTCTCCCCGATTTTCCGCTCAATCAGCCGCATATCCGGTGTATAGACCGCCCCGGCCTCCGTACCCACCGACTTGTCCATCACCGCCCGCAGTAACTCCCTATGGGCCGTTTGCAGCCGCTCCGCCTGCTCTTGGCTCCAGCCGTCCGGACGGACTTGCGGGACGCGCCGGATGGCTTCTTCGGTGATCGGGATGCCCTTGTATCCCTTATCATTCAGTATACCAGATTCTGTCCGCTTTGCAAGAGGTTTTGAAGTTTTCCCAACATCACCGCCGTCTGGATACAGCACCCGCATCCGCTCCCGCTGCTCCTTCAGCCCTGCGGTCCTGCTGAACGCGCGGTACTCCTCGTTGAGCCGCCGCAGGCGGATGTTCGCGGCCTGGGCGTCCTCGGTGAGCCCCGCCGCCTCGAAAGCGGCCTTGCGGCGTTTCAGCTTACGGATGGGGCGCTCGATCTGCCGCTGCTTCTGCGTGGCCTGATAGTCGTCATACTCCTTGCCCTCAAACTTGATTTTGGGCCGGTTCTCCGGCTTCATGGCTTCCAGCTCGGCGTCGGTGCAGGTGCGCTCGCTGACGCCCTCTATGAAAGGCCAGAAGGAGTGACGCTATCGGCAGTTAGCCCCTACTATGCCAGTCACGGAGCCATAGCCGCACGTCTTTTCAAAATCGGGGTATTCTGCCATTGCATCACCACCCTTACCTGCCATTGCTCAATCAGGCTCATGTTCAAACCTCCAATTTCCCACTCATAAGTTCCGGAAGCATAGCATCTCGCAGTTCCGCCAAAAGCCGGTTTTCCTCTTGGTTCAGATAGAAAATATGCTGTTTCCACATCGGCAAAAAGAAACTGATGAGACTGGACAGATTTTCTTTGTCCTGATTTTCTACCCTAAACTCGTTCTTGTTTTTCGTCAGGGTGATATACCGGCGGCTTTCGTAGTGACCGCCCAGTAGCTGGAATGTTTTGCCCAGTCCTTCATCATCGGCCTGCTTGTCCAGTTCTGCGACTTCATACAGACCGATGGCCTTTGCCAACGTTTCATTGCAGGTGATTTTGATAACGCTCCGCTCTCTAGAAACGCGGTTGATGTCCGCCATAATATCAGCGTATGAACGGTGCTGTCCTTCTTGTTCCTGCAATGCTATGTATCTTGATGGAACAAGGTTGCAGTCATTTTTGAGGATGTCATTCATGCTGACTTCCTGCGAAAACTCCGGCTCATTGCGGCAATCACCGCACACGGCAGAAATTACATCGTCTGGCAAAACATTGACCGTTTTGTGGTAGGTTCTATTTTCGTGGCTTGTTCCGCCAAACTGACCGTTTTGGTCGCGCTGTTCCTGTGCCGCCTTTTTGCGGCAGTCGTAAAACTTTACGGCCTTGTTTCCACCAGAAAACACAATTACGCAGGTCGGAATGCTGGTTGCCTCGAACATCTTATCCGGCATAGAAATGACGCGCTCCAGCATTCCGGCACTTAGCAGATATTCCCGCATTTCTTTTTCCGGTTCGCTGGACAGAACGCCGCGCGGGAGAACGAACGCGCACCGCCCGCCTGGTTTCATCTGACTTAACGCTGTCAGAACAAATGCAAAATTGGCATTTGAGGATGGCGGAATAGGCTTTCCAGAAAAACGGCTGTCCGCCAGCATTGGCGCAGGCGCATCCCATTTGATGTTGTAGGGCGGATTTGAAATCACCTCATCGGCAAGAATGTCAGGCGGATTCTGGATTTCCTCAATCTCTGAAAATTCGGAACCAGGGGACAGCTTGTATCCATTCTCAAATTCCAGCGTCAGGGCGTTCCGGTTCAGCACATAACCGTCCATATTCCGCACTGCCATATTGAACAGCAGCAGCGGGATAACTCGTCCATCCAATTCCTCGCAGATAAAAGTTTTGTTTGGACTCTGCACCCATTTCTGGATAGTCAATGCACCGCTACCGGCGCACAGGTCATAAACCACGCTGCCGCCCGTTTCTGTGGCGGTGGCACACAGTTTGGCGATACTCTTTGGCGTGTAATCCTGGCATTTTTCTTTGCGGTCTGCGTAGTAATACTGGAAAATCTTTTGCAATTCGTCTGTATGCAAATTTTTGCCCATCATATCCACATAGTAGGAAAGAACGCTGTTTTTTTCTGGGGACATCAATGTCCTTAGCGGTAGGCTGTCCCGGATTTCCCTGTGCCGCCGTAGCCGGTCATCATCTCCCGGCAGTAGCCGCAGAACAGTTTCGTCGTCAGAAGATATTCCTCCCTGCCTCTGGAACGGG
>OFFJ01002329.1_pt1 | contig 12269 bp, 12 predicted proteins | sample 1521261 | NCBI WGS metagenome assembly OFFJ01 (sample SAMEA3504122, study PRJEB24116) | mouse gut metagenome | biome: mouse gut; feature: mouse-associated habitat; material: faeces | place: Denmark | collected 2011 | reverse complement strand
CCTGCGACCTCCTGGTCCCAAACCAGGCGCTCTAGCCAAGCTGAGCCACACCCCGTTATTATATTGTCTATACCTAATTCCCCGTGACACAAGATATATTATATATGATGGTTCTCAGCTTGTCAACATTATTTTTTATTTTTTATCTCATTTTTTTCGTTTTGTTCTATACATACAATAATTGAACATTTACCTTCGCATTTTCGTCAATCTCCATAACCATGTAGGATGGTTTGCGGCCAAGCTGTCTTGGATATGCGATACTGCCAGGATTCAGCGTGATAAGGCCTCCCTTATCCGAATAGGCCGGCCTATGGGTATGACCATACATCACGATATCCGCTCCTCTGATCCTCGCCTCCTTTTTCAGATATTCTTCATTCATGGAGACATAATACGGATGTCCATGCGTTATAAATATACGCTTCCCGCAAACCTCGAACTCTTCTTCTCTCGGAAGATCAGAAAAGAAATCGTTGTTTCCACTGACGATATGCGCCGGACAGTCCGCCAGCGCCCTTATATAATCCTCTCCGCCTTCCGTGTCTCCAAGATGTATCAGCATATCAATATGATCTGTTCTCTCAATAACCTTTTCCAGATTACGATGCGATTTGTGTGTATCACTAACAATCAATATCTTCATATTCTTCACCGTTGTATTCTTCTTTTTTCAATTATCTCTCTCATCTTTCTAAGCCCTTCGCCCCGGTGGCTCAGTTCATTCTTCTTTTCAGGAGATATCTCAGCACTGGTGCAGCCGTATTCCGGCAGGAAAAATATCGGATCATATCCAAACCCGTTCTCTCCCGCTATTGCATAACCGATCATTCCCTCCATCGTACCCCTCACCACTTCACTTGTCCCGTCAGGAAATTCCGCTGCAATCGCACATACAAACCTTGCCGTCCGATTTTTATCCGGCACACCTCTAAGCCTGTCAAGAATCGCCTGATTTTTTATATCATAAGACGTATCTTCCCCCATATAGCGGGCTGAATAGATTCCCGGCTCTTTGTTAAGGTAATCGATCTCAAGCCCCGAATCATCAGCAAGTATGATTGCATCCTTATACCTTGGATTGTTCGCAGCAATCTTAGCGATTCCCTTCGCTTTGATCAGTGCATTCTCCTCAAAGGTCTGCCCATTCTCCTCAATATCAGCCGTAATTCCTGCTTCCTTCTGAGAAAGGATTTCCATACCAAGTCCTTTCAGAATCATACGGATCTCAACCATCTTATGCTGATTTCCTGTCGCAAATATTATCTTTTCCATCTCTTATGCTCCTTTTATCCTCTTTGGCGGTTTCGGACCCAAAAACTGATAAAAATAAGTTTTTAACATCCCATTATAAATCTTCCGGTTCTTATCTGCTTTTCGTCCAAAATACTTTACTGCGTCCTCGTAGGAGGTTATCATATACGCAGACCACGAATCCAACTGGCCGAATCTCTCCCCAAACATCTGATATAACCGCGGCAGATCCTTCTTATCCTCCAGACGCTCTCCATACGGCGGATTCGTAATGATAAATCCATACTTCTTTGGATGGCTTAACTCCGATACGGAACGCTCCTGAAAATGGATCAGATGTTCTACCCCTGCCTCCTTCGCATTTCTTCTGGCTATCTTAATAACAGCTCCATCTGCATCATAGCCCTGTATATCAACGGGCACGGGATTCTCTATCATATCATTCGCTTCGTCCATCACATCATACCAGAGCTTTTTAGGAATCAGATTCCCCCACTCCTCCGATAAAAATGAGCGATTCATGCCCGGCGCAATATTGGACGCTATCATAGCTGCCTCAATTGGAAATGTACCGCTTCCGCAGAACGGGTCCACTAATATCCGATCCCTCCGCCAGGGCGTCAGCATAATAAGCGCAGCCGCAAGTGTCTCTGTAATCGGCGCTTTCCCTGCTATCTCGCGGTATCCTCTCTTGTGAAGCGACGTCCCGGAACTGTCAATTCCGACTGTCACCACATCTTTCATCAAAAATACTCTTACTGGATAGGAAGCGCCATCCTCTGGAAACCATTCTATATGATACCTCTCCTGCATTCTCCTTACCATAGCTTTTTTCATGATAGACTGTATATCAGAAGGGCTGAACAGCCTGCTTTTTACAGAAGCTGCTTTAGCCACCCAGAATTTCCCGTTTTTAGGAATATACTCTTCCCATGGCAGACTCCTCGTCTTTTCAAATAATTCCTCAAAGGTAACGGCTGTGAAACTCCCCACCTTCAAAAGAATCCTCTCTGCCGTTCGCAGAAATATATTCGCTCTGCACAGTGCATCCGCATCTCCGTAAAAGGTTACTCTTCCATCCTCTACCGCGGCAATCTCATATCCCAGTTCAACAATCTCTCTTTTTAAAACTGTCTCCAATCCAAAGTGGCAAGGAGCAATCAATTCCATCTTTTTCATTTATCTCTCCACATACATTGATATTACCTCTCCATCTTACTTGCTAATATATAGCTTTGTCAATCCTCAAACAAAAAAGAAGGATATGCTTTTACACATATCCCTCTTTCTGGCTGAATCAAATTAATAGTTGTTGCTTGTGTTTGATGTGTTCTTATTAGATGCGTTCTGGTTGGATGCATTCTTGTTTGAAGAATTCTGGTTGGATGCATTCTGATTGGATGCATTCTTGTTTGAAGAATTCTGGTTAGATGCATTCTGATTGGATGCGTTCTGGTTAGATGAATTATAATTTTTTGCCATTTTCAAATTCCTCCTAATCTTTTTGATTCGGAGTTATTATGTGTACTTTTCATTTTTTTATGTAACATATAAGAAATTAATATTTTTTTTAATTTTTAGCTTGCTTTTTATTTCTTCCTATATTATACTATTCCTTGTAGAGAGAGAACTCTTTACAACCCCTTATTAATTATTTATACTCCCCTCAAAAGACCGATGGCTTCCCCCATTGGTCTTTTACTTTTTCCATATATTTCTTACCGCCCTCTCCTCCCAATGCTCCGTATAATAATCATAAGGATAAGCACGGGTATTAAAATCGGCGCTATGAGACTGATTATCCCTCCCACAACTGCAACTACAGCAATCAGAACTCCGATGATACCTAAAAGTATGACGATTAATTTCCACCATCCTCGCCCCGATGTCTCTATCCGCTTTACATAACCGTCCTGCCGTTCATAGCCATACTGAGCATCAGATTCATAAGCATAACCCGAACCAGCGCCTGCTCCTTGTCTTCCTTCTGCTGCATCAATGACCGTCCGTGCGATCACCCATGGATCTCCAAGCCCGTCTATCACATCTTCTTCACTTTTTCCGCCTTTCACTTCATCAAGAATATACTGATTGTAATAATCCACATTCTCCTGCACTGCGGGAGCAGCAAGATCATTGCCGAGAGCTTCCCGCAATCTATCCAAAAACTCGTTCCTTGTCATCATATCCTCCTGTCTGTGTAATAAAAAACCTTGAACTTAGAATAACACATTTATATTCGTGTTCCAAGTCCAAGGTTCTTAATTTTTATGAAATGAATACCATTTATACTTCGAAAATCAAATCTCCGTATGACGGCATTGGCCATGCTTCTTTATCGACAATCATTTCCAACTTATCAACCGGCGCCCGGAGCGCTTCCATCGCCGGAACTACATCGAAATAATAGAATCTTGCTTTCGCTTCGCCTTCTTCCATAGCTGCCGCCTGACCCACCAGTTCAGAAAGCTTGACATTCGCCTTTTTCGTCTCTGCAAGAAGCTTCGATACCTCCTCTAAAGCTTCAGACTGTACAGATGTATCTGCTCCCGCAGTCTTCACAGCTATGACTGTATCAGCAAGAGATTTTGTATATTTAATAACAGCCGGTATAAACTGCTTACTTGCCATATCGATCATCGTACGCGCCTCAATATTAATCGCCTTCGCATAATTCTCATACTTGATCTCCGCGCGCGATTCAAGCTCCGCCTTTGTAAATACTTTAAACTTCTCAAACATAGCTACTGCTTTTTCCGTGGTAAGTGCTGGAATCGCCTCGACCATAGATTTGATATTCGGAAGTCCGCGCTTTTCAGCCTCTTTTACCCATTCATCAGAATAGCCATTTCCATTGAATACGATGCGCTGATGCTCCGCCGCGTATTTCTTGATCAGATCATGTACCGCAAGGCTGAAGTCGTCCGCGCTCTCAAGCACGTCGCACGCCTCTGCAAATGCTTCCGCAACGATAGTATTAAGTACAACATTCGGTCCCGCAATGGAATCTCTGGACCCAACCATACGGAATTCAAACTTGTTCCCCGTAAACGCAAACGGAGATGTTCTGTTCCTGTCTGTAGCGTCTTTCGCAAGCTCGGGTAATGTCCTTACACCTGTTTCAAGTCTTCCGCCCTTAATACTGTGCGTAGCCTCCCCTGTAACAATAAGCTGCTCCATCACATCCTCTAACTGTTCCCCAAGGAATATGGAAATAATTGCCGGCGGAGCCTCGTTCGCACCAAGCCTGTGATCATTACCTGGATCTGCCGCAGATTCGCGCAGAAGATCCGCATGTCTGTCAACCGCCTTAAGGATACAGGTCAGCACAAGCAAAAACTGAATATTCTCATGAGGCGTCTTACCCGGATCTAACAGATTTTTTCCATCATCTGTCGTAAGAGACCAGTTATTATGCTTCCCGGATCCATTCACACCCGCAAACGGCTTCTCATGCAGCAGACATTTCATACCATGCTGGCACGCAACTCTCTTTAAAGTCTGCATTACAAGATGATTATGGTCAACGGCTACATTCGCCTCTGCGTAAATCGGCGCAAGCTCATGCTGTGCCGGCGCAACCTCATTATGCTGTGTTTTGGCAGTCACTCCGACCTTCCACAGTTCTTCATTCACATTCTTCATAAATCCGGCGATTCTCTGACGGATCGTTCCGAAATAATGATCATCTAACTCCTGTCCTTTCGGAGGCATCGCCCCAAAAAGTGTACGCCCAGTATAGATCAAATCCTTCCTCTGAAAGAACTTCTCTGCATCCACAAGAAAATATTCCTGCTCTGGTCCGACAGAAGGAGTTACCTTCTTCGATGTAGTATTTCCAAACAAGCGAAGGAGTCTGATTGACTGCTCATTAATTGCTTCCATAGAACGAAGAAGAGGCGTCTTCTGATCAAGCGCTTCTCCTGTATAGGAACAGAACGCCGTAGGGATACAGAGTGTAGCGCCTGCCGCATCATGCCTTACAAATGCAGGAGACGTACAGTCCCATGCCGTATATCCTCTTGCCTCAAAGGTCGCGCGCAATCCTCCTGACGGAAATGAAGATGCATCCGGCTCTCCCTTGATCAGCTCTTTTCCAGAAAAACTCATCAGAACCTTGCCATTTAAAAGAGGCGCGGAAATGAATGAATCATGTTTTTCCGCCGTAACGCCCGTCAAAGGCTGGAACCAATGAGTATAGTGGGTAGCACCCTTCTCAATTGCCCATTCCTTCATCTCATGTGCAATAACATCCGCCGTTGCCAAATCCAATTCTTTGCCTTCCTCAATCGTCTTCTTTAAATCTCTGTAGACTTTTTTCGGCAGACGCTCCTGCATCACGCTGTCATTAAACACGTCTTTCCCGAAAATATCTGCTACATTAAATGCTTCGCTCATATCGTTCCTGTTCCTTTCTTAATCTCGAAATTCTCACTGCGCCTACACCCCCTGCCGCTGGCGGCTTCTTTCGGATTTATGGCGACTTAAGAAAAAAAGGCATTCCAATGGTGATTGGAACGCCTTTGTTCTTACTACGCCTGTTAGTATAACTCAATCTTCTTAAAAAGGCAAGCAAAAATTATATCTAATTATCTAATTTTTACGCCTTTCCAACAGAACCGAACAATTCCATCTTCTCTTTTACTTTCGCAACGATTGCTTCTGCGCCCGGTTTCAGTAATTTACGCGGATCAAATCCCTTTCCTTCAAGGTCTTTTCCAGCCTCAATGTACTTACGTGTTGCATCAGCAAATACTAACTGACACTCCGTATTAACATTGATCTTAGCTACTCCAAGATCGATTGCTTTTTTGATCATATCATCCGGAATACCTGTACCGCCGTGAAGAACTAACGGCATATCGCCTGTCAGCTTCTGAATCGCATCCAAAGTCTCAAAGCTTAACCCCGCCCAGTTTTCAGGATATTTACCATGAATATTGCCGATACCTGCTGCCAGCATGTCTACACCAAGGTCAGCGATCATCTTACACTCGTTAGGATCTGCGCACTCACCCTGTCCAACAACACCGTCTTCTTCGCCGCCGATTGCTCCAACCTCTGCCTCAAGAGACATTCCTTTCTCTCTGCAGATCTCAATCAACTCTTTTGTTTTAGCAACATTCTCCTCAATCGGATACTTGGAACCGTCAAACATGATAGAAGTAAATCCTGCTTCAATACACTTCTTACATCCATCGTAGCTGCCGTGATCAAGATGCGTAGCAACAGGAACTGTAATTCCCATCTCTTCTACCATAGCCTCTACCATAGCCTCTACCGTCTTAAAACCTGTCATGTACTTTCCTGCACCCTCAGAAACACCTAATATAACCGGAGATTTGCACTCCTCTGCCGCCTGAAGAATTGCTTTTGTCCACTCAAGGTTGTTAATATTGAACTGACCTACTGCGTAGTGGCCCGCTACTGCTTTCTGCAGCATCTCTTTTGCTGATACCATCATATCTTCTATTCCTCCAATTCATTCAGCCTGTACCAGATTATGTAAATCTGTTACAAACATAATAATTTTGCTTTTTATATTATATCTCATAAAGCCGAAAAAAACAATATAAAAATCCCCCTCAAAGATTTCTCTTCAAGAGGAATTTTAAAATGACTCCAAGGGGAATCGAACCCCTGATTCCAGCGTGAGAGGCTAGCGTCTTGACCGCTTGACCATGGAGCCATATCTCGTACTTGCTTATAATAACAAATAATATTCCAAAAAGCAAGTACTTTTTTTACTTTCGGCATATTTTTTTATCTTGCTGCAGCCCTATATTTTTTCTCCGAATCATTACCCTTAAAATGCAAAGAATCTATGTGCTTTTTCGGCACCATGATCGACAATTCCTGTTTATAATTCTGTATAATGACTTCATCATGAGAGCCTCCGTATTCGCCGTCCAGCGTCCACGGAATCTCTTCCAGCGACTCGAAGGCAATCTCGCCGGTTCTGAATGTAAACATATATTTCGTGTCTATCTGTTCAATCAGAAGCGCTGCCACGATCTCCTGAAGTTCTAACGGATTCTTCGGCGTCTTGATCAATGTCACCTCAAACAAACCATCGTCAAAAACCACCTGCCTGCCGATCATACTGCGGAATCCTCCCACCGAACGTGAATTCGTCACCATTCCAAAGATAAACTCGTCCTCGACACTCTCACCATCATGCGTGAATTTTATCCTGTAAGACGGCACATTAAACAGACGCTTTGTCCCTTCCAAAACATAGGCAAGATGACCGAGTACATTCTTTACCTCCTGCCTTGTCTCATAGGAAACATCTGTAAACAATCCAAAAGCAGCAATATACACAAAAATGTCATCATTAAACCTCCCCACATCGCACGGGAACACTTCTCCATTCACCGCATTATCCGCCGCTTCGAGAAGATTTTTTGGAATATGAAGACTATTGGCAAAGTCATTGGTTGTCCCTGTAGGAATATAACCTATTGGCAGACGTTGCTTACGCTTCATCATACCCGTAACCACTTCATCCAAAGTTCCGTCGCCGCCGCTGCAGACAATCAGATCATATTCCTCCGACTCACATTCCTGAACCTTCCGGTAGGCGTCGCGGTACGATTGTGTCGGGTATATGACAACCTCATAGCCTGCCTTCACAAATATATCTACAATATCGGATATTTTGGGTTTTAGCAACTCTTTTCCCGCATAGGGATTATAGATAAACAGTAGTTTTTTCATTAGAAAATACCCCCTTATAAATCAGCCAAAGTTTTACTTAGAAGAAAAAAGGGCATCTAAATGCCCTTTTAAGTACACATCTATGCTCCTTTAGTATGTACTTTCATCTAATGCCCAACCGCCAGAAAGGCTTCCACTCCTTCAATCGCATTCGATTCATCATCTCCATCTGCTACAACCACGAGGTTCGTTCCTTTTGTCAGTTTCAGGCTCATCATACCCATGATACTCTTCGCATTGATCTTCTTTTCATCTAACTCAATATAGACCTTACTGGAATACTGACTTGCTTCCTGAACAAGATGCGCGATCGGACGCGCCTCCATATCCATATTAGCTTGAATCGTAACAGGTTTTTTAATCATAACTGCTATGCCTCCTTATGTTCTCTTAACCTATCAGCTATCTCGCTCAGTTTTCTAAGACGATGGTTTACTCCAGATTTTCCTAAAGGTGTCTCCAAAGCAGTCCCCAGTTCCTTAAGCGGCGCATCCGGATATAAAAGACGCGCAAGAGCGATTGTTCTTAATCCTTCCGGCAGCTTGTCAAACCCAACTGTATCACGGATATACTCGATATCCTCTCTTTGTCTTACCGCTGCGGAAACTATCTTCTTGATATTGGCTGTCTCACAATTCACCTTCCGATTGACGCTGTTGCGCATCTCCTTCATAATACGGACATTCTCAAGCTCCATCAGTGCGCCCGGCGCCTCCATGACATTCAGCACATCTACGATCTGAGCGCCTTCTTTAAGATACACAATGTAATTATTCTTACGTATTACAATCTTCGCATCCAATCCAAAAGAATGAATCATATTCTTGAGGTACTCCGCCTGTTCTTCCAGATTGCATACAATCTCAAAATGATATGATTTGTTCGGATTGCTCATAGAGCCTGCTGCAAGAAACGCCCCTCGTATATACGCTCTTTTACAGCATACTGCCTGTACCATCGCATGCTTCACAGCCAATAGTTCTTCGCCCTTCCCGTAAAGCATATAATTAAAGCTGCCTTTCTGCGGATTACTGCGAATCACAATATCAGTTTTAATATTAAATGTTTTTTTCATCAATGTAAAGCATTTTCTTGCAACTGGAAAATTTTCTGTTCTAAATCTCAATGCGCACGTTCCGTTTCTGGCTTCATAAAATTCTCCACACATGCCAAATATTGCGGATAGTTCCGCAAGATTACAATGTCTTGCTTTCGCATACTGCACTGCCAGCTCTTCCTTTATCTCACCCGAAAATGACATGTTAAAGCTCCTATCTTGCTTTCGTTATAGTATCTTTCCCAATATCCCTGTGTTCAATCCGTATTCCATAATTTTCCGCTTTTTCAAGCGCTTCATACAGTTCATTTGCCAAAGTCACTGATCGGTGCTTTCCTCCCGTACATCCGATACCGATCACTAACTGAGTCTTTCCCTCGGCAATGTAATTCGGAATCAAAAACTCCGTCATGTCAAGAAGCTTTTCCAAAAATGCCCCAGCCTTGTCATTCTCCATCACATAATCCCTGACTGCCCTGTCATTCCCGCTTAAGGGACGCAGTTCTTCTATATAATATGGATTGGGCAGAAAACGCACATCGAACACAAGGTCCGCATCACTGGGAATCCCATATTTAAATCCAAAGGACAATACCGTAATATACAGATTCTTGTATTCTTTATTCTGCACAAAGATTTTTGCAAGCTCTTTTCTTAGTTCCCTTGTTAGCATATGACTGGTGTCCACAAGATAGTCCGCTTTTTTCTTCAGAAATTCAAGTTTTTCTCTTTCTCTTCGGATCCCCTCGTCTACCCGCCCGCTGTTTCCCGACAGAGGATGAAACCTTCTGGTCTCTTTATATCGCTTTATCAGGACATCGTCACTGGATTCCAGATATAATATCTCATACTGTAATCCGGCGCCGTCAAGATCTCTCATTACAGCTTCCAACTGCCTGAAACTCTCTCCGCTTCGGATATCCACACCGAGCGCCGCCTTGTTTATCTCGGAACCCGGCACGGCAAGAAGCTCCGCAAGCTTCGGAATCAAAGGAACCGGAAGATTATCCACACAAAAATACCCCATATCCTCCAGCATCTTGAGCGCCGTACTTTTACCGGCTCCCGACATCCCCGTAACTACTACAAACCGCATATTAGAATTCTCCTAACCTTTTTACTTCCGGCTCTAATATAACTTTTGAGTCGGCGTACACTTTTTCTGAAACCTGGCGCATAAGCTCTGAAATATCCGCCGCCGTGGCATGGTCTCTATTGATCACAAAACCGCAGTGCTTTTCTGACACCTGCGCTCCTCCTACCCGAAAGCCCTTAAGACCGGCATCTTGAATCAGCTTGCCCGCAAAATATCCTTCCGGTCTTTTAAATGTACTTCCTGCGCTTGGAAATTCAAGCGGCTGCTTCGACACCCTCTTCTCCTTTAATTCATCCATCAAAGTCTTTATTTCCTGCGCATCGCCATTTCTCAACTCAATCACTGCCTCAAGCACGATATATCCGTTTTTCGCAATGATACTCGTACGGTATCCCAGTTCAAGCTTCTGCACGGGGATCGTGAATATCCTGCCTTCCTGCGAAAGCACCGTCACCTGCTTTAGCACATTCTTCATCTCACCGCCGTAAGCCCCTGCATTCATAACGCAGGCCCCGCCAAGCGTTCCCGGTATCCCTGCCGCAAATTCAAATCCCGCAAGACCATTCTCAAGCGCTCTAGCCGCGATACCCGACAACAATGCCCCCGCCTGAGCTTCGATACGATTCCCGGTCACTCTGATCTGATTCATGGATTTATATACCTGAATCACAACGCCTTTGTATCCGTCATCTGACACGAGAAGGTTGCTTCCATTCCCGATAATATAATAGGGCATCTGCGCCGCCCTGCAGCGGGCAATGATTCCTGCAAGCTCATCTTTTGTACCCGGTGTCACAAAATAATCTGCCGGGCCGCCGACCCGAAACGTCGTGTGCGCCTCCATAGGCTCGTTTAGCTTGATACTCTCCTCCGGTAAAATCTTCCTTAACTCATCATAAAACTTCTGATTCATATTATAATCTATATTCTCCTTGATAAATATTCATTTTCCAAATCCATCATACACTAATTATAATTCAAATTCAACGCACACTTGCAAATTCCCCACAGATGCGTTATAATTCATATAATCTAAATTTAAAAGGAGTTGATTTACAAGTGGACTCGGGTGACGCCGCGCAGCTAATAACCTTATTAATTCTGTTAATGCTTTCCGCATTCTTTTCATCAGCGGAGACTGCATTGACAACCGTAAACCGAATCCGGATACGCAGCCTTGCCGATGAAGGCAATAAGCGGGCGCAGACTGTACTAAAGATTACAGACGATTCCGGTAAGATGTTAAGCGCCATTCTGATAGGAAATAATATCGTAAACCTTTCAGCCGCATCGCTTACAACGACACTCGCATACAGCCTCGGCGGTTCGATGGTCGCTATTGCCAACGCTGCTTTAACCGTTGCTATTTTATTATTTGGAGAGATCACGCCAAAGACAATGGCAACTCTTCATGCTGAAAAGCTGTCTCTAACCTATGCAGGCATCATTAATCTTTTTATGAAGATCGCAACGCCGGTTATTTTTCTGATTAACGGACTGGCGAGGGGTGTGCTCATACTTATGCGTGTAGATCCTGACGCTAAGAATAATATCATGACAGAGACAGAACTTCGCACAATTGTGGATGTAAGCCATGAAGACGGCGTAATCGAATCTGACGAGAGGGAGATGATTTATAACGTGTTCGACTTAGGTGACGCTAAGGCCAAAGACGTTATGGTTCCGCGTGTCCATGTGACATTTGCCGATGTGAACAGCACATATGAAGAACTGCTCGGGATTTTTCGGGAGGATAAGTTCACACGCCTTCCTGTCTTCGAAGAGACTACTGACAATGTCGTCGGTACGATTAATATGAAGGATCTGCTGCTGTTTGATAATACGAAGGAATTCCATATCAGAGATATTCTCAGAGAGGCTTACTTCACTTATGAGTACAAGAATATCTCAGAGCTTCTTGTGGAAATGCGTCAGGCTTCTTTCAATATAGCTATTGTATTAGATGAATATGGCGAAACCGCCGGACTTATTACACTAGAGGACCTACTTGAGGAAATAGTCGGGGAAATTCATGACGAATACGATGAGAATGAAGATGATTTTATTCTGAAGATCTCCGAAAATGAATATATAATTGAAGCTTCTATGAATCTGGACGACTTGAATGACAGACTTGATCTA
>OFFJ01002323.1_pt1 | contig 12289 bp, 12 predicted proteins | sample 1521261 | NCBI WGS metagenome assembly OFFJ01 (sample SAMEA3504122, study PRJEB24116) | mouse gut metagenome | biome: mouse gut; feature: mouse-associated habitat; material: faeces | place: Denmark | collected 2011 | reverse complement strand
CGCCCGCAGGCGCTCCTGCTCACTGGGAGCGGGTGCCGGGAGCGCGGCCCGGTCCGCCTGGACCTCCTCCTCGGAGCGCCGGACCACCCGCTCCCCGTCCCAGCGGTAGAGGGGGATGCCGTCTTCGGTGTACAGGGGCGGGTTCTCCTCTCCGCCGGGGTGGAGCCGGAACTGGTAGCCGCCCGCCTCGTTAATGCAGACCGCGCCGGTGGTGTCCCGGTCCCGCTGCGGGCCGTCGCTCCAGCCGGAGGTGATCCGGCCCTGGGCATCAATGGCGATGTAATGACGGATATCATTTGTGTTCATGCCCTCTCTCCTTTCAGATAATTACAAATTGGCATCAAAAATCAGCTTGCCCGCACTAATTGCAACATAAATTGGAACATTGTTGTCGCCTAGATCGACTCCATCAAAATTTGCGGTCATGGATATAGAGGGCACTTGCCTTGGCACCGTGCTTATCCTTAAGGAACTTGGGACTAATCCGGCTGAGCTGCCAATGTATCCAGCATGATTTCTGAGCTGCACCTTGAAGTCAGAGGATACCGAAACGGACGGTATTGCCCGAAATGAAACAGCGTTCGGGATTTGGAAAACGACATCCCTTGCCGCGTTCGTGACCATGCCAGGGAAGCCAAGAGCGTACACACTAGTCCCCCAATCAAGCACTCGATAGTACCTCTGACATTTCAGCAACTCCAGCACCTTGTCCGGCGGCGGGTCATTGAGCACCCAGTTACCGTCCGCATCCTGGTGGGCCAAGGTCTGCTGGGTGCCATATTCGCATTTTACAGCGGTCACCAAGCCGCCACCGTTTCCGCCAGTAGAAACGTACACATCAAAGGAAAGGTTGAAATTTCTTGTTGAGCCATAGATTGAAAGACGAACATACATATCGTCTACTTTCTCAGAAGCTGTTCCGCCGGGATACCAGTCACTTGTATCATCAGTCGGGATTGTCAGTGTGGCGTGACGTAAGGTCTGACCAAAAAGAGCGGATATTGTAACCGTTCTCCCGGAAAACATTTTCTGAAATGTTTCGCGGTCAGTGGTAAGGGCCTGATTTAATATGACCCTTGTACTGGTGGTTCGTTTTACTTCTATCCCTGCATCAACAATTACAGCCATGCCGTTCGCAGTTCCCCATTTCCACCTGTCAATCGTATACCCAATGCCGCTATACTCTGTCTGCCCCCTCTGGTTAACTGGGTCCGCAAAATACCAGTTCGCCAGCAGATTCGTATTACTCCACCCGCTCACCGCCACCGCCGCTCCCTGGGTGTTGAACCCCACCACCTGCCCCGCGCTGCCGCGCAGCTTGGGCTGCTTGTTGGGGATATCGTTCAGAAGGGCCTGGAACTGCGCCTCCGTGCCCTTGTAGCCGCCCTCTACCGCGTACTGGTAGGCGGTTTTGCCGTCCGCGCCGGGAGCGCCCTGCGCACCGTTCGCTCCAGCAGGACCGACCGGCCCCTGCGCCCCGGTGTCCCCCTTGTCGCCCTTTGGCCCCTGCGTCCCCGCCTCGCCGCGGGGACCTGGGAGGCCCCGCTCTCCCTGGGGGCCAACGGGACCGGTATCCCCCTGTTTGCCCTTTGGGCCCGGCGGACCGTCAAATTTTCCAGCATCCGCGTCGTCCCGGACGCTCTGTGCCGCCGCCTCCGCTTTTTCCACCAGGGATATGATCTGCTCATACACCCCGGGCGTAGGCGGCTGGGCCTCCTCCCCGAGGGCTGTACCGTCCTGGATGATCCCCAAATTCTCCCACACCGTTGGCAGGACCACCTCCCCGTCCCGGGTGCCGTACACGCCTGCCCGGAGTGCTGCCCGCGGTGTAGAGAGCACCTCCCACGGAATGACGCACTGCCCGCTCTCGTCCAGGAGGACGGACCGGGCCTCGCTCCCCGCCCGGAACACCGCCGTGCGGGTCAGGCCCTCCCAGTCCTCTGAGAACTCGAACCGGGCCTTGTACACGTTGACGCTTCCGCTGGTTATGAGCTCCCGTTTGCGAAGAATCAGCATATTCTTCTTTGCAAAAAGAGTGAGCAAATTCATTCACCTCCAACTAAGCCGGGATTCAGGGGAAATTGTACGGGAGGGGGCGGCGGATACCCCCAAATATCCGTTTCTCATGCCTGTTGAGCTTCCCCCTCCACAAACCGCACAAAGGGCAGCAGCCCGTTGACATCCACCGCCGACAGCAGAAGCTCCTCCCCCAGGGAGATGTCGATACGCTCCTCCTCCAGCTCCACCTGGTAGTCCAGAAGCGCCTGGAGCGCCTCTTCCGCCCCCTCCCCTCCCTTGGCCTCCAGGGCCGCCTGCTTTTTCTGGAAGAAGTCCAGGTGGGGGTTGAGCTTCCCCGTGAGCAGGGCCAGGCGGTGGGCCGTGCGCAGGGGCAGGTCCGCCGTCACCAGCTTGTTCATGGCCGGTACAGCGTCAAGAATCTGTCTGATCGTAACATTCATGCCTTCACCTTCCTATGAGATCAGTCCGTAGCCCTTCAGGGCATTGATAAGGTTGTTGAGGGACGTGGCCACCGTACTGGCCGTCACGCTGGAGGACGTGGAGCAGGTGCTCACACTCTTTTTCTTTGCGGCGCCTGCCCCGAAAAAGCCGATGGCGGAGTTATAGCCGGAACTGCCGATAAACACGTTCCCGCCGCCTGTACCCAGATTGCAGTTGGAGCCCCCGTTGACTGAGATCCCGTCAAAGTACCCCCAATAGAAATGGTAGGAGGATGTCCCCAGCGTAAAGCCGTAGGAGGAGCCGGTATGGGACGGGATGATCTGCTGGTTGCTGTTGATGTAAATGTAATGGCTGGGGTCATTTTGACCATATACCCTATAGACCCCAGTGGCTTTTACATAGGCGCTCAGTGCGCTGGTAGTTGCGTAGGCACTGAGGTCTGTAGTCTTGGCATAACCGCTGAGATCACTTGATTTCGCGTAGTCACCAGGTTTGAACTGTGTCCCATTGAGATACAGATTCGTGATATAGGCATAGTTCCATGGGTAGGTGCTGGACCCAAGATAGCTGGTCTGTGTGCTGTAAATTTGGCTGTAGCTGATGGTCATCCCGGCGGTAGTGCCGCTGTAGATGGTGTGGGTGCCCGTGTGGAGAGCGCCCCAGGGCTTGGCGGAGGTCCCGATGGACCACAGCGTCCCGGCAGTGACCGTGCTGTTGGAGAGGCTCACCGTCACCCCGGTAGTGGTGGCGCTGTAACTGCTCAGCGTAATCTCCTTGTGGGCGAACAGGCGGAGGGTGTCATAGTCCCAGCTCCCGTCCCCGCCCACGCAGAGGGTATTGCTGGAGCTCTCCCCCACGCTCATTTTGTTGTTGCTTCCGTAGATCTTCTGAACATGGAGGTTTTCCGCATCGATCCGATCCGCGTCGATCCGCCCCGTCTTGATGCAGGCCCCGTCGATGGTGGTCGTCCCGCCGGAGAGCCCCGCGAAGGTCACGAACCCAGTGAACTTGATGGTCCCGCTGGAGAGGGCGGCCCCGTCCGCCGTCAGCTGGAAAGAACTGGAGGTCTCCCCGTTGGTGACAGAGAGCCGGATGCTCTTGGCGTACTGTTCAATCTTGGAGACGTTTTTCTGTGTCACGCCCAGATTCGTCTCCACCTCCGAGACCGTGCTCTGGATGCCGCTCACCGTGAGGTCGATCTCCGCCTTCTTCTGGATGAGGTCGTTGTTGACCGTCTCCACCTTCAGGCGGATCTCCTCGCTGGTCTTGTAGATCTCGCTCCGGGTAGAGGCGATCTTCCACTCCAGCGCCCGGAGAGCCCGGGACTGGTAGGGGTACTCACTGCCCAGCTCCCGCTGTCCCGGGGCGGCGATGCTCCCGGCCATCAGCTGGTCAAAGGTGAGGTCCGCCTGGATCAGCGGCGCTGTGATGCCGTCCACGCTGACGCTGTCCCCCAGCTCCGCCGCCGGGTCCAGCAGAGCGTCTTCCGCCTGCATGGGCTGGTAGACATACCCCCTCAGTTCCGACAGCAGGCGGTCCGCCATGGCCTGGCCGGCATAGGGACACTCCGCCTTCAGCGTATAACCGCTGTCGTCCCCGGCGGTCCAGCAGTTCCCGCTGTCCACCATGAGCACCACCCGGCTGACAGGGGCGTAGGCAAGGCCCGTCTCCAGGTTTCCCGTCCCCGTTACGCCTGCGGCATCGCCTGTGCCCGCTGCCAACGGCACCAGCAGGAGCCTCCCCTGGTCGGTGATGATCCAGTTGCCCCCGTGGGCGGCGGCAATAAAGCGCAGGATGTCCCGCAGGGTGTAGTCGTTGGCAGGGTAGTCGATGAGATACCCGGCGTGGAGGCGCGTCCGGGGGTCCAGCTCCACGCCCATCAGCCGCGCCATCTCCGCCGCCGCTGACGGCATGGGCATGGGGAACTCCAGGGACTGGTCCGGCGTCCACACCTGCTCCGCCATCAGCATGGCGTCGAAGCCGTGGATGGTCAGGAGCGTGCCCCCGGCGATGCGCTCGCTGGAGCGGGTGTCGATGTAGAAGACGCCCTTGGGGAGCCATTCACTCTTCTGCTCCCCCCGGACTGCCCGGCAGAAGGGCCTCAGCCGGGCCATCCTGGGCACCGTGTCCGGACCCTCCAGGTACAGTGTCAGGTCGATCTCCCGGGCCGCCGCGCCGCCAATGCCCGGCTCGTCCTGGGCGAAGAGGCTCCCGGAGGCCTCCAGGGAGACGATCCGGTCCTCGCCGTAGTCCACCCCGCCTGCGGAGAGCTTTACCTCCATGCGGTGGAGCGGGTCGGCGCGCAGGACCTTGTACAGTGAACTGGTATTCTGCATGGCGGCTACCTCTCCTCCAGGGTGAACGCGCCGCCGCTGAAGTAGGTGTGCCCTCCCCGGACGGTCTTTGCGGAGGCGGTGAGGCCGGAGACGTAAAAGAGCCCCTGGGCGGGACCGGCACTGTCATCCACATACGCCACCAGGGCGGGCCGGGCCCGGAGGGCCGTTTGAAGCCTCTGCCAGGTGGTGTCCCGCACCTCCACCAGGGAGGCGGAGATGCCACGCTTGCGCACCTCTCCCCGGTACTCCGTCCCGTCCAGGGCCACCACACTGCGGCCCTGCCGGACGATCTCCGTCTGCTGGAGGCCGTTCTCCCTCAGCCAAGGGGAGAAGTCCTCGCCGTTGATGATGAGCTTTGCCTGCATATATGCCTCCTTATCCCACCGGCACCAGGCCGCCGCCCCGGGCGATGGTGCCGTTTCCCTGCTGAGTGGTCAGGAGCTTCCCCACCTTCCGGCCGCTCATGTACACTGCCGCGCCGCTCAGGGCCCGGCTCACCGCGTCCGCCATATTGGCGGGGCCCTCCGCCCTCTGGGTGCCGGAGGCGGCAGACGCTCCGGCGTTCCCCGCCGTCCGGGCGGGCGGTGCGGTGCCCAGCTCACTCATGGCGCTGTCGATCCTGCCGCAGACCGCGTCCAGCTCCTCCCGGCACCTATCCAGGTAGGCCAGCATCTCCGCCACCGTACCACCATACTTCTTTTTCAGCCGGTACAGCCGGTCCAGCCGCTCCTCAATCTCGTCCAGCTCACCGGGGTAGAAGTCCAGCGTTCCCCGCAGGTCCCGCACCAGCTCCGCCAGGTCGTCGGCATCGCAGCGCAGCTGCTCCGCTTTTTCCGAGAGCTCCCGCAGCCCTTCGCTGTACCGCCCCCCCTGGGCCAGGCGGTTCCCCGCCTCCATCAGCAGCGACACCGCCCCCTCGCCGTCCTCCCCGCCGGTGAGGGCCTGCCAGGCCCCGTCCACCGCGTCGGTGAGCCTCTCGGCGTTGCGCAGCACCTCCCGGCGCTGGGAGAGCTCCTCGTCCTCTCCCTCCCGCAGCTCCGCCTTTTCCAGCTCCTCAATCTGGTAGGTAAGGGTGTCCATCCGCCGGGCCTTCTCCCCGTCGTCCATCTGGAGCTTATCCCGCTCCCGGCGCAGCTCCCGCACCTGGGCATAGGCTGTGGAAAATGCCTCCAGAACGTCCTGTGTCCCGCCGAAGCTGTCCAGGTAGCCCAGGTGGCACTCCTCGTCCAGCAGCTGCTGGCCGTCATGCTGCCCATGGACGTTCACCAGCTGCTGGCCCAGCTCCCGCAGCTGTGTAACCAGCAGGGGCCGGCCATTCACCCGGCAGGCATTTTTCCCGTCCGCCTGGATGGACCGCTCAATGAGCAGCTCCCCGTTTTCGTCCGGGCCCATCCCCTGCTCCTCAAACCAGGGCAGGGCGGGCAGATCCCGGAACAGGGCGGACACCCGGGCGGATTTCGCCCCCGTTCGGATCAGATCCCGGCTGGTGCGCTCCCCCATGATGGCGCCGATGGAGTCGATGACGATGGATTTGCCCGCGCCGGTCTCGCCGGTGAGGACGTTAAACCCCTGGTCAAAGGTGATGTCCGCCTGGGAGATCACCGCGATATTCTCAATATGCAGCAAACTGAGCACGTAACCTCACCCCTCCAGCATGGATTCGATTTCCCGGGTCAGCTCCTCCGCCACCCGGCTGGTGCGCATGATGAGAATGGCGGTGTCGTCCCCCGCCAGCGAGCCCACAAAGCCCTCCAGCTCCATGCCGTCCAGAGCCGCCGCCGCCGCGGGGGCCAGCCCGGGCATGGTCTTGACCACCACAATGTTCTGGGCCGCCTCGCAGGAGGCCACGCCCTCCTTAAAGATATTTTTCAGCCGTCCGGCAAAGCTGTGCTCCACCGGCTTGGGGGCAGGGCACACGTAGCGGTAGTTCCCGTCCCTCCCCGGCTGCTTGACCAGATTGAGCTCCTTGATGTCCCGGGAAATGGTGGCCTGGGTGGCCCGGATTCCCCGCCGGCCCAGCTGGTTCAGCATCTGTTCCTGGGTTTCCACATCCTGCTCCCGGATGATCCGCAGGATCTCCGCCTGACGCCTGCCCTTCAAATCCCTCACGCCTTTCCCAGTTTTTGATTGATCCGCTCGTAAAAGCTGCGCCCGGTGAGCTTCACCAGCTGGGTGGCCTGCTTGGAGCGCCGGCACTCCACCCAGTCCCCGGGCTGGATGCGGAAGGCCCTTCCCCCGTCCACCGACAGGTAAGCGGTCTTTTTGCCCCCCGGCGCCAGCCGGACTCCCACCGCCCGGCCCGCCCCCAGCACAAAGGGTTTGGCATGGAGAGAATGGCCGCAAATAGGGGTGATAATGATGTTCTCCGCCGTGGGCTCCACGATAGGCCCCCCCGCCGCCATAGAGTAGGCGGTGGAGCCGGTGGGGGTGGACACTATCAGCCCGTCCCCGGCGAAGGACGAAATGACCGCCCGGTCCCCCGTGACCTCCAGATCCAGCACCCTGGCCACCGCCCCTTTGGTAACCACGGCATCGTTGAGTGCCTGCTCGGTAAATACGCTGTGCCCCTCCCTGCGCACGGACACGTCCAGCATCATTCTCCGCTCAATGCTGAACCTTCCCCCGGCCAGCCGGGCCAGCAGGGACAGCTCGTTGTGCTCCAGCTCCGCCATAAATCCAATGCTGCCCAGATTGATGCCCAGCACAGGGATTCCCCTGGCGTTGGCCTCGTGGGCGGCGTGGAGGATGGTGCCGTCCCCGCCGAAACACACCAGAATGTCGGCGTCGGACAGCTCCGCGTCCAGATTTCCCAGGGGAACGCTGGACGGCAGATCCAGCCTTCCGCCCTGCTCCACCTCAAAGGGCAGGCAGATGGCAGTGGAAGCCCCCGCGTTTTCCAAAACGCGCTGGGCGGCCTGGGCGGCCCGGAGCCCCCGGTCCCGGTAGGGATTGGGGCTGAGTACAATTTTCATGCTTCCCTCACCCCTTCAGCGCCTGGTGGGAGCGGTCCACCAATTCCTTTAATTCAAACCCGCGGCACTCCCCCGCCCCCGCCTGGAGGAAGCCCAGGTACTCAATATTCCCTTCCGGCCCCCGAATGGGCGAGAAGTCCAGCCCCAGCACCGCAAAATCTGCCTGGGCCGCGTGGTCCAGAAAGTGCTCCAGCACCTCTAAATGGACGGCCTGGTCCCGGACCACCCCCTTTTTGCCCACCTTCTCCCTGCCGGCCTCAAACTGGGGCTTCACCAGGGCGGCCACCTGTCCGCCCTGGGCCATCAGCGGCCGCAGGGCTGGGAGAATCAGCCCCAAAGAGATGAAGGACACGTCAATGGAAGCGAAGCCCAGCGGCTCGGGGATCTGCTCCCGGGTCAGATACCGGGCGTTGGTGCGCTCCAGGCACACCACCCGGGGGTCGTTTCGGATGGACCAGGCCAGCTGGCCGTAGCCCACGTCCACGGCATATACCCGCTTTGCCCCATTTTGGAGCATACAGTCGGTGAAGCCGCCGGTGGACGCGCCGATATCGGCGGCGGTTTTGCCTGCCAGGGCGATGGGAAAGACCTCCATAGCCTTTTCCAGCTTCAGCCCGCCCCGGCTGACATAGCGCAGCCCTCCCCGAACCTCCAGGGGGGCGTCCTCCTCCAAGGTGAGGCCCGGCTTGTCGCAGCGGCGCTCCCCGGTGTACACCTGTCCAGCCATAATGACAGCCTGGGCCTTCTGGCGGGTGTCCGCCAACCCCCTCTCCACCAGCAGCAGATCCACCCGTTTTTTAGCCAACACCCATCACCTCCAGCGCCCGGCGGGCGATGGACGCCCCGTCAATACCGCACAGGGCGCGCAGCTCCGGCACCGTGCCCTGCCGCACAAAGCGGTCCCCCAGGTTCACCAGGGCCAGTTTGAGCCCAGCCACGCCCCGGAGCGCCAACTCGGCGGCCAGCCGCCGCCCCACGCATCCCGCGTCCACGCATTCTTCCGCTACCACCAGCCGCCCGGTCTTTTTCGCACAGGCGGCCACGGTGTCCACGTCCAGGGGGGAAATGCTGTTGAGCTTCACCACCTGGGCGGACCTTCCCTTTTCTTCCAGCAGCCGGGCGGCCTCCAGCGCCTCATTTGCCATCGTCCCATAGGCGGCGATGGTCACGTCCGTGCCGGGCCGGATGACGCTGGCCCCCTCAATACCGCACAGGGCGCGGAACTCCCCCTCGCCCCCCCTGGGATAGCGCACCGCCACCGGGCCCCGCACCTTCTCCACCGCGTAGCGCAGCATGGCGCGCAGCTCCTCAAAGCTGGCGGGGCAGTAGATCTTCATTCCGGGCACGGAGCTCAGGTAGGCTATGTCGAATACGCCGTGGTGGGTCTCCCCGTCCTCGCCGGACAGCCCGGCCCGGTCCACGCCGAAAACCACATGGAGGTTTTGAATGGCCACGTCATGAATCAGCATATCGTAGGCGCGCTGCAAAAAGGTGGAGTAGATGGCCGCCACCGGGATCATGCGTTGCTTGGCCATCCCCGCAGCCATGGAAACCGCGTGCCCTTCGGCGATGCCCACATCAAAAAAGCGGCTGGGAAACTCCCTGGCAAAGCCCGTCAGCCCCGTGCCGTCGGGCATGGCGGCGGTGATGGCGGCCACATCGTCCCGCTCCCGGGCCAGCCGGCACAGGGCCTCCCCAAACACGCAGGAGAAGCTCTCCCCGCCGAGGCTCAGGGGCGCGCCGTCCTCCACCCGGAAGGGCCCAACCCCGTGGAAACGGTCCGGCTCCCTCTCCGCCGGGGCATACCCCTTCCCCTTGATGGTCTTGATGTGGAGCAGCACCGGGCTGTTCAGCTCCTTAGCGTACCGCAGCAGCCGGGTGAGGTAGTTCACATCATGTCCGTCCACCGGCCCCAGGTAAGTAAAGCCCATGTCCTCGAACATACTGCAATGGAGCACGGCGTTTTTCACCGCCTGCTTGGCCCTGTGGGTAAAGCGGTACAGGCCCCGGCCCACCGCCGTGGCGCCCGTGACCCTGCGATAGAACTTTTTGAATTGCAGGTACTGGGGCTTGAGCCGCTGCTGGGCCAGGTGCTGCGCCACCCCGCCCACATTTTTGGTGATGGACATCCCGTTGTCGTTGAGGATGACCACCAGCTGCTCCCTGCTCTGCCCGGCGTCGGACAGCCCCTCATAGGCCAGCCCGCCGGTCATGGCCCCGTCCCCCAGCATGGCCAGCACGGAATAATCCTCCCCGCTCAGCGTCCTGGCCCGGGCCATCCCCAGGGCCACCGACACCGCGTTGGAGGCATGTCCGGCGATAAAGGCGTCCGCGCGGTGCTCTCGGGGCTTGGGGAACCCGGACAGCCCCCCCAGCTTGCGCAGAGTGCCCATCTGATCCCCCCGCTGGGTCAAAATCTTATGGGCATAGCACTGGTGGCCCACGTCGAACACCAGCCGGTCTGTCTCCAGATTGAATACCCGGTGGACCGCCACCGTGGCCTCCACCACCCCCAGGCTGGAGGCCAGATGGCCCCCGGTTTTGGAAACGCTGTCCACAATCCGCTCCCGGAGCTGATCGCACAGCATCCGGGCCTGTAGATCGGTGATCTCATGGATTTGTTCCGGAATCATGGACGCACCCCCTTTCTATCTCCATGCCAAATCGTCAAAGAAACAACAGCCCGCCGAGCACGCCCACGGCCACGCCCAGCACCGCCCCCACTGCCACCTGGAGGGGCGTGTGGCCGATGAGCTCCTTGAGATCCTCCTCGAAGGTCTCCGGCCTGCCCTCGCCCAGGTTCCGCATGAGCTGGTTGAGCACCTTGGCCTGCTTCCCCGTCTCCAGCCGCACATGGGCGGCGTCATACATGACGATGAACGCCAGCACCGCCGCCACGGCAAACACGGGGGAGTCAAGCCCGGTCTCAAAGGCTGCGGACACCGCGCAGGCGCACACCAACGCCGAGTGGGAGCTGGGCATACCGCCCCCGGTGGTCAGGTAGGTCAGGTCCAGCTTGCGGTACACCGCCCAGGCGATCAGCAGCTTCAGCACCTGGGCCGCCGCCCAGGCCGACACCGCGATCAGCAGTATTTTGTTTGCCATTGGCCCCGCCTCCTGTCTGTTTTCAAGCCTGCCATCTCCCGGATGGACGGAGCCTGCCCGCCGGAAAGGGCACAGCTCCGTGGAGCTACTTTGCGCACTTCAGAGAATTTCATTCCCACGGCGGGAAATGCTTTGCGGCATGGCTCCCTAATGCGTCCGCACCGCCAGCGACCGGGCCAGCTCGCACAGAAAGCCCGTGTCCTGGAACACGCCCTCCAAGCTCTCCTGAGCCAGCCGGGTGTGCTCCGCCACCAAACGCCCGCACTCCTCCAGCCCGTACAGGGAGGCGAAGGTGGTCTTGCCGTTGTCCGCGTCGGAGCCGATGGGCTTGCCCAGCTCCTCCGCGGTGGAGGCCACGTCCAGCATATCGTCCCGGATCTGGAAGGCCAGCCCCAGCTCCCGGGCGTACCGCTCCGCCGCCGCCCACTGTTCCGCCGAAGGCTCCACCGGGGAGGCGGTCAGCCCCAGCAGGCACGCCGCCTCCAGCAGGGCGGAGGTTTTCCAACGGTGGATCTGGGTGAGCCGTTCCTCGTCCAGCGTCTTCCCCTCGTCCACAATGTCCAGGTATTGGCCCCCGCACATTCCCGCCGCTCCCGCCGCCTTCGCCAGCACCGCGCAGGCCCTCCCGTTGGCCGCCGGGGAAGTTCTTGATGAGGACGCCAGCCGCTCAAAGGCCGCCGCCTGGAGGGCGTCCCCCGCCAGCAGGGCCAGCCATTCGCCGTATTTCACGTGGCAGGTGGGCTTTCCCCGGCGCAGGTTATCATCGTCCATGCAGGGCAGATCATCGTGGATCAGAGAATAGGTGTGAAGCATTTCCACTCCACAGGCATAATCCAACGCCGGCTCCATCTCGCCGCACAACGCCTGACAGAATTTCAGCGTCAGCACAGGCCGCACCCGCTTACCCCCCGCCAGCAGGCTGTACCGCATGGCGTCCAGCAGCTCCCCCTGGGGGCACTCCGTCCGAAAGCTGTCCGCCAGCTCCCGCTCCACCAGGGACAGCGCGACCTCATATTCCACCCGGTAGTCCATCACCTGTCCTCCTCCTCGAAGGGCACTTCCTCCCCGCCGGACAACAGGAGGCTCACCTTCTGCTCCGCCTTGTCCAGCAGCTCCTCGCACTGGCCCGCCAGCTTGGCCCCCTCCTCGAACAGCTTCAGGGACTGGTCCAGGCCGCACTCACCCCGCTCCAGCAGTCCCACAATCTCCTCCAAGCGGCCCATGGCCTGCTCGAAGGACGGCTTTTTCACCGCCATGTCCTCTCCTCCTTCCCCTCGATCACGCAGCTCAGCGTCCCATCGGACACCAGCACCTCCAGCTTATCCCCCGGCTCCGCCTGGGCGATGGAGGACACCACGTCCTCCCCCCTCCGGGCGATGGCGTAGCCCCGGCCCAGCACCTTCAGGGGGCTCAGCG
>OFFJ01002318.1_pt1 | contig 12300 bp, 9 predicted proteins | sample 1521261 | NCBI WGS metagenome assembly OFFJ01 (sample SAMEA3504122, study PRJEB24116) | mouse gut metagenome | biome: mouse gut; feature: mouse-associated habitat; material: faeces | place: Denmark | collected 2011 | reverse complement strand
CCTGGGGCACGGATTTAAATCTAAACATTTTTTGCGGGATGGGGTCATAAAGTCAAACATACTCTAAGTCAAACTATTTTTACGTTTCCGCGAGCAGAGATGCTGCGGAGCGAATGAGAAATTATGGAAGAAGCTAAAAAACCTAAAAGGCCTCGTATCGGAATTCAGGGAGTCAATTCTTCGGCTCCGGAGAGCAATGAAAATCGCTATGAAAAGGGAGTATATTCGTTCGGAGGAGCATGCATCAGATGGGGAACACGGCCAGGGCGGCTATCAGCAGAGACATTACGGCTACCAGCAGCGTCAACAGGGCGGTTATCAGCAGCGTCCCCAGAACTATCAGCGCCAGGGCCAGGGAGGATATCAGCAACGTCAGGGAGGCTACCAGCAGCGCCAGGGCGGTTATCAGCAGCGTCAGAGCCAGGGCGGCTATCAGAACCGTCAGCAGGGTCAGGGCGGCTACCAGCAGCGTCAGAACCAGGGCGGCTATCAGAACCGTCAGCAGGGTCAGGGCGGCTACCAGCAGCGTCAGAATCAGGGCGGCTATCAGAACCGTCAGCAGGGTCAGGGCGGCTACCAGCAGCGCCAGAACCAGGGTGGCTACCAGAACCGTCAGCAGGGTCAGGGCGGCTACCAGCAGCGCCAGGGCCAGCAGGGCGGCTACCAGAACCGTCAGCAGGGAGGTTTCCGCCAGAACAATCGTCAGCAGGGAGGTTTCCGCCAGCGCGGACGTCAGCAGGGCGGTTTCAACAATTGGAATCAGGGCATGAAGTTCACACCGCGTCCCAAGCAGATCGATTATGTTCTTGAGGACATCGATCCGAACGCGGAACTTCGTCTCAACAAATATATGGCAAATTCCGGAATATGTTCCCGCCGCGAAGCCGACGAGTACATCACCGGAGGAAAAGTGAAGGTCAACGGGGAGGTTGTGACCGAACTTGGAACTAAAATCACCCGCAACGATGTTGTGGAATACGACGGCAAGGTAGTGACTCCCGAGCGCAAGTGCTACGTCCTTCTCAACAAGCCGAAAGACTGCGTCACCACCAACGATGACCCCAACGGCCGCACTACGGTGCTTGACATCGTGAAGGGTGCCTGCCAGGAGCGCATCTATCCCGTGGGACGCCTTGACCGGAACACTACCGGCGTGCTTCTGCTCACAAACGACGGCGATCTCGCCTCGAAGCTCACGCACCCCAAATTTGTCAAGAAAAAAATCTATCATGTGTGGACCGACAAGGAAATCTCCGAAGAGGACATGCAGCGCATCGCCGACGGCATCGAACTTGAGGACGGTCCCATACATGCCGACGCCATAAGCTACGCTACCGAAACCGACCGTAACCAAGCCGGCATAGAAATCCACTCGGGACGCAACCGCATAGTACGACGCATATTCGAGAGTCTCGGATACCACGTGACAAAACTCGACCGCGTGTACTTCGCCGGACTCACCAAAAAGAACCTGCCCCGCGGACGTTGGCGTTACCTGACCCAGGAAGAGGTCAACTTCCTGAAGATGGGAGCATTCGAATAAACCATATCACCACCATTGCAATAAAAAGTGATTCATAAGATATGAAACGTACAAAAATAATTGACATATTCTCACCCGAACTCATCGGCTCCGAAGTGAGCGTGATGGGATGGGTGCGTACACGTCGTGGCAACAAACACGTGCAGTTCCTCGCCCTCAACGACGGCTCCACGATAAAGAATCTGCAGGTAGTCATAGACATGTCGAAATTCACAGACGATGACCTACGTGGAGTCACCACCGGTTCAAGCGTTCACGTCACCGGACGATTGGTAGAGTCCATGGGCAAAGGTCAGACCTGTGAAGTACAGGCAGACACCCTGCACCTCTTCGGTACAGCCGACCCCGACACATACCCCTTGCAGAAGAAAGGCCATACCCTCGAATTTCTCCGCGAGAAGGCACACCTGCGTCCCCGCACCAACACATTCGGAGCCATACTACGAGTGCGCAGCACACTTGCATTCGCCATCCACAAATTCTTCAACGAACGCGGCTTCTTCTACCTCAACACTCCCCTCATCACAGCATCGGACTGCGAGGGAGCCGGAGCGATGTTCCAGGTAACCACACTCGACCTCAACAACCTGCCTCGCACAGAGGAAGGTACTGTCGACTTTTCGGCTGACTTTTTCGGTAAGCCCACAGCTCTTACCGTGAGCGGACAGCTCGAAGGTGAGCTCGGAGCCACAGCATTGGGTGCCATTTACACTTTCGGTCCCACATTCCGTGCCGAAAACTCCAATACACCCCGACACTTGTCGGAATTCTGGATGATTGAACCGGAGATGGCATTCTACGACATCACCGACAATATGGACCTCGCCGAGGACTTCATAAAGTACTGCATACGCTACGCCCTCGACAACTGCAGCGACGACATAGACTTCCTCGCACAGATGTACGACCCCGAGCTTGTGGACCGTCTGAAATTTGTGGTTGAGAACGACTTTGTGCGTCTAAGCTACACAGAAGGCGTGAAGATACTCGAAGAATCGGGCCGTAAATTTGAATTCCCCGTTTACTGGGGCGCCGACCTTCAGAGCGAACACGAACGCTTCCTCGTGGAGGAACACTTCAAGAAACCGGTAATCCTCACCGACTACCCCAAGGATATCAAGGCATTCTACATGAAGCTCAACGACGACGGCAAGACCGTACGCGCCATGGACGTTCTCTTCCCGAAGATAGGCGAAATTATCGGCGGTTCGGAACGCGAAGCTGACTACGACAAACTGCTCGGACGTATCGAAGAAATGAACATACCTATGAAAGATATGTGGTGGTATCTCGATACACGCCGCTACGGTACAGTACCTCACGCCGGATTCGGATTAGGATTCGAACGTCTCGTACTCTTCGTCACCGGTATGACCAACATCCGCGACGTGATACCCTTCCCCCGCACACCCAACAACGCAGAATTCTAATACAGAGGGTTCCCTCCCCTCGACACTCATAAATATTAGTCCAATCAGTCCCTTATACGATTGATTGGACTAATGATTTTTCTAATATGCCACTAATCCTATCCATACTTGCATCGCCACGACACCACGGCACCACGGCATCGCTGCTCGATGCCGCTGAAAACGCCGCACGCTCCCAAGGCTGCACAATAGAGCGCATCAACATCAGTTCACTGCGGTTCGCCCCCTGCATGGCATGCATGAGCTGCCGCACATCCGGACAATGTCCGTTGCCCGCTGACGACGCCCACCGCTTTGCACAACTCCTAACACAAGCCGACGCCATACTTATCGCCACACCGACCTACTGGGGAGGTATGCCCGGCACGCTGAAGGCGTTGCTTGACCGCACCGTCTACGCATTCATCGACACCTCCTCCCCCACCCGGTCCATACCTATCCCTCTGCACCGACACAAACCGGCGGCCGCCATCATCACATCCACCGCCCCATGGCCCGCCAATATCATGCGCATATTCACAGACGTATCAGGCGACATACAACGCATACTCCGTCCTTCAGGCTTCCGCATCATACCCTTCTTGAACATAGGAGGCACCCGACGGCTACACCCGCTACCTGAAAAGCAATTGGACAAGGCAACGGTACTTGGGACAAGGCTCGCCCGCAACGCTTTTAAATTTGCCATGTCGCGAAATAAATAGTAACTTCGCAGTAGAATTTCTACTTACTAAACATTATCTTATACATTATGGCTACAGCATTGGTTAACACCGATTTTAACTTCCCGAATCAAACAGGAGTGTATCACGGAAAAGTGCGCGACGTCTATTCCATAGGCTCCGACACACTCGTAATGATAGCCACTGACCGAATTTCGGCATTTGACGTCATACTTCCCAAGGGCATTCCCTACAAAGGACAGGTACTTAACGAAATAGCCACATACTTCCTCGACTCCACCGCCGACATCGTCCCCAACTGGAAACTCGCTACCCCCGACCCCATGGCAGCAGTGGGCATACGTTGCGAAGGTTTCCGCGTAGAGATGATTATCCGTGGTTACCTCACCGGAAGCGCATGGCGCGAATATCAGGCAGGCTGCCGTGAACTGTGCGGAGTGAAGCTCCCTGAGGGTATGCGCGAGAACGAACGCTTCCCCGAACCCATCATCACCCCCACCACCAAAGCCGATGCCGGCCACGATGAAAACATATCACGTGAGGAAATCATAACTCAGGGCATAGTCAGCGCAGAAGATTATGCTATAATGGAAGATTACACACGAAAACTCTTCGCCCGCGGCACTCAGATGGCAGCCGAAAAAGGCTTGATACTCGTGGACACCAAATACGAATTCGGTAAGCACGACGGCAAGGTATATCTTATCGACGAGATACACACCCCCGACTCATCACGCTACTTCTACGCCGACGGCTATGAAGAACGTTTCGAGAAGGGACTTCCCCAACGTCAATTGTCAAAAGAGTTTGTGCGCCAGTGGCTCATAGACCATGGTTTCATGGGCAAGGAAGGTCAGCAGGTACCGGAAATGACCGACGAGTTCATCCAGTCAGTATCAGACCGTTACATCGAACTTTACGAGCAAGTGACCGGACAGCCGTTTGTCAAAGCAAGCGAAAGCAATCTTGCCGACCGCATAGCCGTAAACGTACTCGACTGCCTGCAAAACATCAACCGATAATATTATCACCCTGCCTACAAATTCGACCAGTGAACTGCGAGAGCATAAATCCATACAACGGCGACAGCCGCAACAAGACCCAGCAGGTACGCGAGATGTTTGACAACATCGCACCTGCCTACGACTTCATGAACCGCGCCATGACATTCGGTATAGACCGGATATGGCGCCGCAAAGCCGTGGATATGCTCAAAGCCCATCCCCACAGCACCATCCTCGATGTAGCTACCGGGACCGGCGACCTCGCAATATTGCTTGCACGGCGTACAGACGCCACAGCAATCACCGGGATAGACCTGTCGGAAGGTATGATTGCCGTAGGGCAACGCAAGATAGCCGATGCCGGACTATCGGACCGTATAACGCTTCATGCCGGTGACTCACTCGCCATGCCGTGGGAGGACCACACGTTCCATGCCGTAACCGTAGCATACGGTGTACGCAACTTCGAGAACCTCCTGCAGGGCTACCGTGAGATGCTGCGCGTGCTGCGTCCCGGAGGTACAATCACGGTCATTGAACTATCTACCCCCACCTCGCCGATTATCAAGCCGCTGTACCATCTGTACACACGGCATATAATCCCTATTGTGGGACGGATGGTATCGAAAGATGTACGCGCTTACGCATATCTGCCTGAAAGCATAGCAGCCGTACCCCAGGGACCGGAGATGACAGCAATCATGAAGCATGCCGGATTTACCGACACGCGTTACCACCGTCTCACATTCGGCACATGCACCATATACACCGGCAGGAAACCATCGGAACAAGAATAAACAATACAACCAACAAAAAACATAGTATAAACATGAATTTATCAAAAATCGCTCTTGCAATGGCTTTGACGCTTACAGCAACCGCAGGTGTCTCCGCCGCCGAGGAACACCTCAAGAGCTTAGACGCCTCACAAATCGATAATTCGATACCCGCAGGCACTGACTTCTACCGTCACGTAAACAAAAAATGGCAGGACGCCAATCCTCTTACCGCCGAACACGCCCGCTACGGAAAATTCAACATTCTTTCCGACTCCAGCGAAGCCCGTGTAAAGGATATCGTGCTCAATCTCGCAGCCACCAATCCCCAGCCCGGTACCGTGGCATTCAAAGTGTCCACAATCTACAATCAGGCAATGGACTCCGCACGCCGCAACGCCGAGGGTGCCGCCCCCATACAAGCCGACCTCAAGAAGATTGAGAACACACCTCACGAAGGTATGGAAGACCTCTTCATGTGGATGCACGCCAACTATGCCAGCCCGTTCTTCGGCGCCGGCCCCCAAGAGGACCTCGCCAACTCACAGGTATATGCCATGTATGTGAGCGGTGGCGGACTCGGACTGGGCGACCGTGACTATTACCTTCAGAATGACAAACGCAACAAAGAGGTGCGCGAAGCTTACCAAAAGCTCATAGTCAATCAGATGATGAATGCCGGCTTCAAGAAAAAAGACGCCACCCGCATCATGAAAAACGTGATGAAGATTGAAACCGCCATCGCTGACTCGACATGGACTCGCGAACAGAGCCGCAACATCCCCGCCATGTACAATCCCCGTACATTCGCACAACTCAAGGAGATGTATCCCGCCATCAACTGGGACCGTTTCTTTATCGAGACCATGGGTATCCCCTCACCCGAACAGGTGATTGTAACCGAAATCAACACCGTGAAGCAAGCCAACGACCTGATGGCATCGCTCACCGACCGTGAAATCAAAGATTACTACCTCTGGAAATATGTGGCACAGGCAGCCGGTAAGCTCAGCGACAAGTTCACTGACACCGCATTTGAATTCAGCAAAGTGATGAGCGGCGTACAGCAGCAGCGTCCCCGTTGGAAACGTGCGCTCGGCGCCACCGAAGGTGCCATGGGTGAAGCCGTAGGTCAACTCTATGTTGAGAAATACTTCCCCCAATCATCCAAAGACTACATGATCGGTCTGGTAGAAAACCTCCGCACCGCCCTCGGCAAGCATATCCTGCACCTCGAATGGATGAGCGACGACACCAAACTCAATGCGCTTAAAAAGCTCAACGCATTCACAGTTAAAATCGGCTACCCCGACAAATGGAAAGATTACTCCACAATGGAAATCGACCCCAACCTTTCGTATTACGAAAACATGCACAACGTGGGCATGTGGCATCAGAAGGAATACTATAAAAAATGGGGCAAACCCGTTGACCGTACCGAATGGGGAATGACACCTCAGACCGTCAACGCATATTACAATCCCCTTGCCAATGAAATCGTATTCCCCGCAGCCATCCTTCAGGCTCCGTTCTTCGATCCCGAATCGTCAGATGCTGAAAACTACGGTGGTATAGGTGTGGTAATAGGTCATGAAATGACTCACGGATTTGATGACCAAGGCCGCAACTTCGATGCCGAAGGCAACATGGTGAACTGGTGGCAACCGGAAGATTTGGAAAAATTCACTGAAATGACCAAGGGTCTCGGCGCACAGTTCGACGCTGTGGAAGTGCTCCCCGGCCTTCATGCCAACGGTACTTACACCATGGGCGAGAACATTGCCGACCAAGGCGGCTTGCGCGTTGCCATGACCGCATTCCTCGATTCTCAGAAGAAGAAAGGCGTGGATGTAGAGAATGTGAAAATCGAAGGCTTCACCCCCGCACAGGTATTCTACATGAACTACGCTAACCTCTGGGGACAGAATATCCGCGACGAAGAGATTCGCTCACTCACATCAGGCGACGTACACTCATTGGGTGAAAATCGTGTGAATGTGACACTGCGCAACCTCGACCCCTTCTTCAAGGCATTCGATATCACCGAAGGTCAACCGATGTTCCGTCCTGTTGAAGAACGTGTAATCATCTGGTAACGGATTAAGGGTATAATTCAGAAAATACCGATACCATTCAAAGCGGCGTGTCTCGATAGGCACGCCGCTTTAGTTTTAACCCTTTTATTTTAGTCCTTTTCAGTAACATGCGCCATTATGCAACAATACCAATACGCACTAATAGGAGTACGGTATTAGATAATGACGCATGCTATTTTAAGTACCGGTCAAACAGCATCAATGGCGCAGGTTCCTTACGGTCTGCGCCATTGATGTGTTATTGGATATTAAGCGGATGCCGGCTTATTCGCCCAATGCTGCGGGAGCATTGTAGACACGGGCTGCAAGCTCCTGATCGAGCATGTACTGACCCATGCCGTTGTCGCCTATCATAGCATACTTGTCGATGAGTTGACGGGCATTGTCCTCCTCTTCAACCTGTTCGGTAACGAACCAATTGAGACGGTCGCGGGTGGCATAGTCGTTTTCAGCTTCAGCTATGGCATAGATGTTGTTGATCATCGCGGTCACTTTCTGTTCATGCTCCAAAGTAGCCTTGAAAGCATCGAGAGGAGACTCCCATGAGGTGGGTACCGCATCAATAGCTTTCAGAACCACACGACCGCCACGCTGATTCAGATAATTGATGAAAATCTGGGCGTGAGCCTGTTCTTCCTGAAATTGGATTTTAAACCAATTTGCCACACCTTGACGGCCTTCAGCCTCGAAGTGCATGCTCATGGAGAGATAGAGGTATGCCGACCAAAATTCGGCATTGATTTGCGCATTGATAGCGTCTTGAATTTTGTTGCTTATCATATCTTTTATGATTTAAAAGAACTTTCTGATTATAGTTTTATCGGTTCAAATAACGTACTTGCATTATTTATCGGCGTCCGCCCTTCTTGCCGCGCTGTTTCTCCTGTTCACGCATCATAGCCTGCTGACGACGCTGCGCTTCTTCCAGACGAGCCATGAAACCGCTTTTCTTTTTAGGTTTGCGGGCATTCTCGCGCATTGTGGCACGCACCTTTTCCTCGTCAACCACCTTGCGGAATATGTATGTCTGTATGATGGTGATGAGCAGTGACAGGAAGTAGTAGTAGCTCAAGCCGGATGCATAGTTGTTGAAGAAGAAGAGGAACATAACCGGCATGAGATACATCATCCACTTCATTCCGGGCATGGAATTGCCGCCGGGCTGGCTCTGCATGTTGATGCGTGTGTAGATGATATTGACAACAGTCATGAGCAAGCAGAACAAGCTGACGTGATTGCCAAACGTGCCTGAGATGAACGGGATGTGTGTACTCCAGCTCCAGATGGCATCGGGAGCCGAGAGGTCCTTTGCCCAGAGGAAAGATTCACCACGCAATTCGATAGCCGAGGGGAAGAAGTTGAACATAGCCACAAGAATAGGCAACTGCAGCAACATGGGCAAACAACCGGAGAAGGGGCTTGCGCCGGCACGGCTATATAATGCCATAGTTTCCTGCTGACGCTTCATGGCATTTTCATTGCCGGGATACTTATCATTGATTTCCTTTATCTCCGGAGCAAGCACACGCATCTTTGCCTGTGACATGTAGCTCTTGTAGGTGAAGGGGAAGAGGATTATCTTGATGAATATAGTGAGGAGGAGTATTATTATACCATAATTGTGGATGAACTGACCGAAGAAATCAAATACAGGGATGACGATGAGGGTGTTGATCCAACGGAACAGTGTCCAGCCCAACGGAATGAGCTTGGTGAGATGAAGATTCTCCTCGGGAGTAATCTGATCCTGCAAATCGGAGAGAAGCGGATAAGAGTTGGGACCGAGGAACCATGTGAAAGAAGCGGGATTGGCATGGGTGGAAGAGTAGTCCATCGTGGCTTCGGTGCTGAGAGACTTCAGATAATCGTTGTCGTCGAGTTTCTCTGAGCCGAGTATGGCACTTGAGAATGTGGTGGCGGGTACAAGGACAGCCGAGAAGAACTGGTTTTTATAGCCAATCCACTTGATGCGCTCGTTAAGTTCCTCGCGGTCGGATGATGTCTCACTCAGATTATCGACATCGCCATTGGCAAACATGTAGTACAACGCACTATTGCGTTCCTCGAACATGCGTCCGGCTTCATTGCGCTCCATCTTCTGCGACCAGGAGAAATCCATGGTTGCCACGCTCGGCGGTATCACCACATTCATGCCCTGCTGCACCACGTCCATCTTCACCAGATAACCGGTGGAAGGGAGAGTGTAACGGATGCCCCATACGGCACCGTCGCCAAGGTCGAGCTGCATGAGGACAGTGCTGTCATTCTCCACCACAGGGGTAAAGAAGAACTCGCGGGTATCGAACCGCTGATTGGATGAGGTGAGGGTGAATCCGTAGCTGTCGGTGGCACCGATAGGTGTTACGGCAGTGGAATCGTAGGTCTGGTAATCCTTGAGAGCGGCACGTGCAATGACACCACCTTTATTGGAAATCTCCAGAGCCAATACATCGTTCTCGAGCTTAACAGTGGTAGAGTCACCTGCCAGATGGCGGGCAAACCCCTTGTACTTGGCAGCGTCAGCAAGAGCTTTCTTCAACTTGGACACCGCGCGGGCAGCCTCGGCATTGCTTATCGAGCTGTAATTGGCAGCAACGATATCAGCCACAGGCACCGTGCCGTAGTCGGTGGTAACCGTACCGCCCAAAACATTGTCGGAGGATAGCGTAAGCACCACATCAGATGTTGCCAAACGATATCCGCCGGTAACTGAATCAGCGATACCGAGAGTCTTAACCGTATTGATGATTGCGCTACGTTCCTGAGCGCTAATAGAGTCAACGGTCAAAAGATTAGAGTTGTCGGAGAGTTCTGCCGCCTGCTGTTGCTGTTCGAGACGTTCGCGTTCCATGCGGGCGCGCTCCTCCGCCGATGGTTGGTTGATGTACATGAAGCCTAATATCACGGCTCCCATAAGCAGCATACCCCAAATGGTATTCTTATCCATATCTTTCAGGTTATATGTTGTTGTTATAATTGATTCATTTCACGCTTCCTGCCATAATCTATAGCCGCTTTTACAAATGACACGAACAGCGGGTTCGGTGCCAATACGGTGCCGGTGTATTCGGGATGGTATTGCGTACCTACCCACCACCGCATACCGGGAATCTCCACGACTTCCACAAGGTGAGTGGCGGGGTTCTCACCCACGCAGCGCATTCCGGCACGCTCAAATTCAGCACGATAGTCGTTGTTGAACTCAAAGCGGTGACGATGACGTTCCTTGACTTCGGTAGTACCATAAGCCTTGGCTGCGGTGCTGTCTTCCGCCAAGCGGCAATCGTAGGCACCGAGACGCATAGTGCCACCCATGTTGGAGATGGATTTCTGTTCCTCCATGAGGTCAATGACATTGTGCGGAGTGGTAGGATTCATCTCGGTGCTGTTGGCGTCGGCATAACCGAGCACATTGCGTGCGAACTCTATGACCATGCATTGCATACCGAGACAGATTCCGAAGGTGGGGATATCGTGCTCGCGACACCATTTCAAGGCGATGAATTTGCCTTCGATACCACGCTGTCCGAATCCGGGGGCTATTATCACACCGTCCATATCTTTGAGCATCTCATCGACATTTTGGTCAGTGAGTTTCTCGCTGTGGATGTACTTCAGTTGGAGCTTACGGTCGTTGTAGGTGGCTGCCTGGAAGAGGGACTCGTTGATGGATTTGTAGGCGTCCTGCAATTCCACATATTTTCCAACCAATCCGATGGTGACCACTTTTTCGGCACGTTTCATCTTGTCGAGGAAATTCATCCATGGCTCCATGTGCGGCTCGCCATGCGGCGCCACGCCCATCTTCCGCAACACGGTCTCGTCGAGATGCTGTGCGTGCATCATCACGGGCACTTCGTAGATGGAAGGCAGGTCGATGGACTGCACCACGGCATCGGGAGCGACATTACAGAACTGCGCAATCTTGCGTCGCATAGCCACGGGGATGTCGCACTCGGTGCGGAGCACCAACACATCGGGCTGTATGCCCAATTGCTGCAACTGCTTTACGGAATGCTGCGTAGGCTTGGTTTTCAATTCCTTTGCCGCCTTGAGATATGGCACGTATGTGAGGTGTATGCACAGGCTGTCCATGCCCAGCTCCCATCGCAACTGACGCACGCTTTCCAAGAACGGTAGCGACTCTATGTCACCAACAGTACCTCCGATTTCGGTAATGATGAAATCGAAATCGCCGGTATTGCCAAGCAGTTTCACATTGCGTTTTATCTCGTCGGTGATGTGCGGGATTATCTGCACTGTCTTGCCAAGGTAATCGCCACGACGCTCCTTATCAATAACACTCTGATAGATGCGTCCGGTGGTGATATTATTGGCACGTGTTGTGGGAACGTTTGTGAATCGCTCGTAGTGCCCGAGGTCGAGGTCGGCTTCGTGTCCGTCGACGGTCACATAACATTCACCATGCTCATAGGGGTTAAGCGTACCGGGGTCGATGTTGATGTACGGGTCAAATTTCTGTATCGTAACCCGATATCCCCTTGACTTCAACAGGCATGCCAGTGATGCAGAAATGATGCCTTTGCCTAACGACGACACCACTCCACCGGTCACAAATATATACTTGGTTTCCACGCCTTGAAATTGTTTGTTTTATCAAAGCACAAAAGTACAAATTTTTCGCAACACCTAATCACGCCACAGGTCTTTTTGATAAAGTTATTTTGTGTATGGATGTTAGATAGTGTTTCCAGTATGTCAATGTGCTCTTGCCAGTTCAATTAGGAATGTGGAATTAGGAATGAGG
>OFFJ01002317.1_pt1 | contig 12305 bp, 9 predicted proteins | sample 1521261 | NCBI WGS metagenome assembly OFFJ01 (sample SAMEA3504122, study PRJEB24116) | mouse gut metagenome | biome: mouse gut; feature: mouse-associated habitat; material: faeces | place: Denmark | collected 2011 | reverse complement strand
GTCCTACGAAGATGATGAATTCCTTGTCTGCTATCTGCAGATTGAAATCCTTAACCGCCTCAAAACCGTTCGGATACACCTTGCAGACATTCTTTAAAGATAAACTTGCCATAACTGAAAACTCCTTTCACGTTTAACATGTTAATTTACTTTTCGCTTTTTTACGATGATGCATCATCGCCTCACCTGAAAACAGTATACCGAAAAATACGGATTTACGCCATGCCACTATTTCACAAAGATTTTTGAACAGATTGTTAATAATGCTTATAAACTTGGACATATTTTATTTTTTCCGTCGTAATGCATATTTTTGTTTTAATTTTTAAGCATTCTGCACAATTCTGACTACTATATTCCAAATGTAAGCCAATGCCCGATTCTCTCCCTCTCAGCTGATATGAGTATCGTCAATCAGACTTTCATCCAACTCATCCCTGAAAATCCTCTCATCCTCTCCTTCTTCCGGCCTCTCTCCCTCTGCCGGGGCATTTGCCTCTCTGATCTGCTCCTCAAGCTTCCTGAAATAACCGGAATACATTTTTGCGGAAAGCCATGCCGGAGCCGTCAGACCGAACAGGAATATGATGGGTGTGATCTGAGGAAAGAAGAGAAACAACGGTATCGGCAGCACCGAGAGAATCATCATGGCAATCGTCTTCGGAAACTGCAGCACACCGATGAAAAATGCGTTCTTGATAGTACGCATCACCGTATTTTCAAATTTAGCCAGCACAGGAAACACAAATGTGAAAGTAAACAACGCCAGAAATGCAACTACAGTCAGAATAACCTTGATCACATTGCCGAAAGACATGTCGGTTCTGCTCATGATCAGAAAATCGCCCACCAATACCACGATAACGAACAACTCAATAAGCCAGATTGCCGTCCCCTGTTTTAAATTCAGCTTAAAGGACTTGAAGAAATCCCTTGCGATATAGCACTCTTCATTTCTGGCCATCTTCAGCGCCACATAGTGCATCGCCGTCATGGACGCGCCTACGGTGACGATGGGAATACAGCAGAACACTGTCAGGATGTTCAGTATCAACAGATCAGCCACCTTATTCAGTGCCTGCATCAACGGACTCTCCAAATCAAAAAACTTCATATGAATACCACACCTTTCTGTTCTCAAAACACTTTTTCCATGGGCGTCACGCGAATGCCCGAAAACTCCACTTCCGGATGCACCGCACGAAATCCTTGTTTCCTGTAAAAATTTACCGCGTATGGTGCCGCCTGCAGGGACATATACCGCTCTCCGGCTTCTGCCTTCAGATAGTTGCAAAGCTTCATGAGGATTGTGCTTCCAACCCCTCTGCGCTGATATGCCTCATCAACAAACAAAAGCGACAGCCGATTTTTATCCCTGACAGACCCCGCACCGATAATCTTTTCGCCGTCCAATGCCACCATCAGGCGGTACTCCCCTTTCAAAAAGGAACTGTAAAGCTCTTCATCCGTAATGAATTCAAAAAAATTCCTGATGCCCTCTTCCGTATAGTCCCTTCCTTCATATTTCACAAAAGTCGCCCAAATCATCCTTATGGTCGGGGTCCATTCTTCCGCTCTGGCCCATCTGACCTCATAGGGCATCCGCACCATCCTTCTTATATCCACTACACCACTCCGTTCATGCCATGCCCTGTTGTATTTCGCTTCATGTCACGCAGCAGGCATGGTATTATTTCGCCGGAACGAATTTATACTCATTATGGAAAACATTTGCCAACGTAAATGTATTGCGAGCGAGTGCATCTGTAATGTCCTTAGAATCATAGAATCAACTCTTTGAATCTATGATGCAGAGCAGGAAATCGGCGAATAAATGCGCTCACGAGTATATGTTACGACTTTTTTCTCAGGACTGCCGTCTCTATCCATTGACAGATTCCCTTCATTACTTCATCCCTGTTGGTCTCGTTCAGCAGTTCATGCCTGCCTCCCTTGTACAGCTTTAACTCCACGCTTTTCACCCCAGCCTCCTTCAGGGAACGGTACGCTTTCTTCACCCCGTCTCCGTATCCTCCCACAGGATCAGCAGTCCCTGAAACCACATAAACCGGCAGTTCCTTCGGAATGAGTGCCAGGTTCTCTCTCCGGTACAGCCTGGAAATCAGTTCAAAGAGGGCTTCAAAGCCATTTACCGTAAATACGAAACCGCACTGTGAATCCGCCATATACTGATCCACCCTGCTTTCGTCACGGCTCAGCCAGTCAAAATCCGTCCTGGGATGTTCTATCTTTTTATTGTAAACGCCGAAAGCCAGCCTGTCAACCAGCCTGCTGGTGTGCCTGCTCCCGAAAAACAGTTTCTGCACGGCCGTCACCGCCTTCGCCGCCCTCACAGTCATAAGCGGCTCCATCCCGGTGCCCATGATGACTACGCCGGCCAGGCCTTTCCCGTGGCGGAACATATAATTTCTGGTGATAAAAGAACCCATGCTGTGCCCCATCACGACATAGGGCACGTCTTTATACAGTTCCCTGGTCAGTTCTCGCAGCCGATGAACATTTTCCACAAGGGCCGTGGCAGGGTCCTGTTCACAGAAATACCCCTGTTTTCCCTTTTTTCCCACGGATTTTCCATGGCCCAGATGGTCTTCTCCGGTCACCACGAACCCCTTTTCCGTGAGAAATGAGGCAAATTCCTCATACCGCTCCACGTACTCCGCCATGCCGTGAACAATCTGCAAAACACAGCGGACCTCCTGCCCCTCGTCCGGAGTATATCGCACTCCGTGCAGCTTATACTTCCCGGAATCAAAATAGAATTCCTCTTTTTTCATACACACTGCCTCCAGCAACATCTGTTTCTCCGGCTCTTCCATGGCGGATTCCCCTTTTCGGCCTGCTTCCGTCAGGACAGAGCCTCCTCTTGTTATACCCAAAAAACGCAGGTAATTGCCGTCTGCGCAGTATAACGAGTGAACGCGTCAGCAATCCAGAGCAGAAAGCGGCAGTGAAATGCGTTCACGAGTATAACGCTCTCTGCCTATCACAGCATCCTTCCGGACTTCCGCCGAAGCGGCCTCCCGTCCTCAGGCGATTTCCGCCCCTGACGGCATCTCCTTTTCAGGCTTCACCAATGCCAGATTGCCCTCCGCATCCCCGGCACACAGCAGCATCCCCTCGGACATTACGCCCGCCAGCTTCGCAGGCTTCAAATTCACCAGCACCATGACCTTCTTGCCCACCATTTCCTCAGGCGTATAATGGGCCTTAATGCCGGATACAATCTGCTTCACCTGACTGCCTATCTTCACCTGGCTGCAGAGCAGCTTCTTCGACTTGGGAACCGCCTCGCAGGCAATGATTTCTCCCACCTGGAACTGCAGCTTTGCAAAATCGTCATAGGAAATCTCCGGCTTGGGTTCCGGATCAATCACTGCCCGTGCACCGGCTTCGGCCTCCTGCCCCCCGGCCTGCTTCCCCGCATCCCCTGCGCCTTCTGCCGCATTCGCCGCCTGAGCTGCCGTCTGCATGGCTGCCAGAACTTCCTCCTCTTTCTTCTCCACTTCCTTCATATCCAGCCTTGCAAAAAGAATCTCCGGCTTATCGGTAATCTTGTGTTCGTCAGCCAAAAGCCCAAAATCCGCAAGCTGCTCAAAACTCCTCAGGGACATATTCAGCTGAGCGGCTATCTTCCCCGCAGTCTCCGGCATAAAAGGCTCCAGAACGGAAGCGCCGATGATGATGCTTTCCACCAGATTATACAGCACTGTGGACAGCCTGTCTGCTTTCTCCGGGTCCTTTGCAAGCACCCAGGGCTCGGTCTCATCAATATATTTATTACAGCGCTTGAACAGGGCAAATACCTCCGTCAGTGCATCCGCCACACGCAGTTCCTCCATTTTGGCCGCCGCCCTTGCCAACGTGCCTGTAACAACCTGGCGCAGATCCTGATCTGCCTCACCGTCCTTCTCCGTCAGCGCCACGCCCTTGTCGGATACCACGCCGCCGAAATATTTGTTGCTCATGGAAATGGTGCGGTTCACCAGATTACCCAGGGTATTCGCCAGGTCGGAATTGGTACGCTCCGCAATCAACTCCCATGTCGCATTTCCGTCATTTTCAAAAGGCATCTCATGAATCATATAATATCGCACCGCGTCCACGCCGAAAAAGCCCACCAGGTCATCCACATAGATCACATTCCCCCTGGACTTACTCATTTTTCCGCCGTTCATCATCAGCCATGGATGGCCGAATATCTGCTTCGGCAGCGGCTCTCCCAATGCCATCAGGAAGATGGGCCAGTAAATGGTATGGAAACGGATGATGTCCTTACCGATGAGATGGAGATCCGCAGGCCAGAATTTTTTATACTGCTCCGTGCTGTTCCCGTCCGCATCATATCCGATTCCGGTGATATAATTGGTCAGCGCATCCAACCACACGTACACTACATGCCTGTCGTCAAAATCTACCGGAATCCCCCACTTAAAGGAAGTCCTGGACACACACAGGTCCTGAAGTCCCGGAAGAAGGAAGTTGTTCATCATCTCATTTTTACGGGATACCGGCTGGATAAACTCCGGATGCTCATTGATATGCTTTATCAGCCTGTCCGCATACTTACTCATACGGAAAAAGTATGCTTCCTCTTTGGCCGGCTTTACATCTCTGCCGCAGTCCGGGCACTTGCCGTCCACCAGCTGGGACTCCGTCCAGAAAGATTCACAGGGCGTACAGTACATTCCTTCATAAGCCCCCTTGTAGATATCCCCCTGCTCATACAGGCGCCTGAAAATCTTCTGTACCTGCTTTTCATGATAATCGTCCGTTGTCCGGATGAATTTATCATAAGAAATATTCAGCATATCGCACATTCCTCTGATAATCCCCGCCACATTATCCACAAATGCCCTGGGGGTCGTGCCTGCCTCCTGGGCCTTCATCTCAATCTTCTGTCCGTGCTCGTCCGTCCCGGTCTGGAAGAAAACATCATATCCCTCCTTCCTCTTAAAACGTACGATACTGTCCGCCAGCACAATCTCATAATTATTTCCGATGTGCGGCTTGCCTGAAGTATAGGCAATCGCTGTGGTAAGATAATACTTTCCCTTGCTTTCCATGCTGCTTCTCCTCTCTGCCTGGCTCAAAACCTGAAAATCTCAAAAAAGCCCGTCTCCTACTGCCTACCTTGCACCAGAAGACGAGCTGGTATTGCATATCCCAGGATGTATCCACTGTGTACATATACATCCTATAAAAAGGTAACACAAAACCCCAATGCCTGTCAATAACCCCGATCATATCATTTTGCCGAATCGTTACTTTTCAGCCGAAAGCTTGCTGTATTCCCCTTTTCTGTCATAAGAGTCGAGCAGATAACTGTCATCCGTAAGAATACAGTCAATTTCCAGCTTATCCCCACGGAACCTGCTGTGTTTGCGCAAATCCTCCTTCGGCCTCTCCTGCTTCGCCTGAAAGGAATTCCGGTTCTGCGCACTGAAAAATTTCCCGGGAAGATGCCCTGACAGCTGTCCTGTGATATCCTTGAATTTCACCCGCATCTTCTGCAGCAGAGTCTCCTGCCCACCGGCGCTTTCTATTGCGGAGAAATAGGGATTGTCCTGAATTGTCTTCGGCAGAGGTACCGTCGTGGAAGCCGCCGCAACCTGAGAGACATGCGCTGCCGAATGCATATCCGGCTGCTGATTGTCCTGCCCCGACGAACTGACACCGGACCGGGCTGTCGTACTCACATCTCCGACCTGCGCCATTACCTGGGCGGCATCCGCTTCCCCACTGTCACTCCCCGGCGTCCCTTCCCCTCCGCCGTTCCAGATTCCATGAAGAAAACGTTTCCCGTTTCCCAGCATCTTATCCAGCCAGGCCGACAGAGACAGTTCTCCCTCCTGTTTCTGCATCATTTCCATCGCCTGCGCTTCCATTCCGGCAGCCCCAGCACTGGCGGCGCCTTCCTGTTTCTTATAATGGTCATGGTCGTGCATACACTTCGTAATATGATGTATCTCCGAATCATGTCCGCTTCCGATTCCGTTAAACTGCATGGGCCGCCTCCTCTCCTCCTGCGGTCCGGCCTTCTCCTGCAACCGCTTTCCCCGATTTCCATTTCCCTGAGAAACTGTCGGAAATAACGGATACTTCCTGTTTAGAAAAAAACTCATAACTGCGGGAAAAATTGCCGTCAGCCCGTACCCGTTATCTGTAGACATTTCCTTATAATCTGTCTTACCATGATTGTCGGCAGAAATCCTCCAAAGCCTTATGCCTTATTCAATTTTAATAAATTCCACCCGAAGGGCGATTGTACCTGCACTTCTGAGCAGCGGAAAAACGGTATGCTGCATCCCGAAAACCGTAACTCAGAGCGATGTCTCTACCGCATCTTCTCCAGAAAATCCCGCACATTATCGGAAATACAATTTTTAAACACTGCCGAGCCTGCCACAATTACATTGGCTCCCGCTTCCAGCGCCAGATTCACATTGTCAACCCGGATACCGCCGTCCACCTCGATGTCCGTACGGAGCCCCTTCCCCAGCACCATGGCCCGAACCTCTCTCACCTTATCCAGGCACTCCGGTATCAGATTTTGCCCCCCGAAACCCGGCTTCACCGTCATGACCAGCACCATGTCCACCAGCTTCAGATAAGGCTCCACCGCCCTGGCCGGGGTCTCCGGACTGATGGTAATGCCCACTCTCCTGCCCAGGAAGCGGATACGCTGTATGGTACCGACCACATCCTCTGTGGCTTCCAGGTGAAAATTGATCAGATTCGCACCGCAGTCGGCGAATTCCTTTATGTAGCGTTCCGGCCTGTCTATCATCAGATGGACGTCAAATACGATATCGGTACACTTTCTGATTGAGGAGATCACCGGCATCCCGAAAGAAATATCCGGTACAAAAACCCCATCCATCACATCTATATGCAGATACTTTGCTCCGGCGTGTTCCACCTCTTTGATCTGCTCTCCAAGCCTGCTGAAATCAGCTGCCAAAATAGACGGAGATAATATATTCATCCTGCCCTCCTTGTCCGCAGCAGCCGCACACCCTTTTTATTCCGCGTCATCTGCCGACAAGTTCTATTTTAACAAAGATTCTACAGATTGTCCACGTCCTTTTTCAATCGCTCCCAGGCATCTTCATGTTCCGTGTAATAAAGAGGACATTTCTTGCCTCCGCAGTCATAATGGCGCAGAATATCCTCCGTATCCAGGCCGTAAGCGTCCGTCAGCCATGCCAACAGCGAAATCAGGGAATCATAGGTCTCCTGGGTAAAGGAACCGTCCTGGGCTTTATAGCAGCATTCTATGGAAACAGAGTCATAATTCCGTGTCATCACGGCATAGGCAATCTCGTCCAGGGGCACACACTGAATGATTTCTCCATTGTAGCCGATGATGAAATGAGCGCTGACGCTGGCTTCATGCGTATCCTTCTGCTGCTCAAAATAGCTGCGGTTCTGTGCTGCACTGGTACCGGGATTTGCAGTATAGTGTACGAATACATTTGTAACCGATTCCAATGCATCCCCGGGCCTGGAATATTCGTTCGGCGTCAGAAAATTCTCCTCCCAGTCGGGATGTTTCTCGTACACCTCCGCCGGAAGCCCCTGAACCAACCGACCGGATGTCTGCTGTCCCATGGCTCCGCCGGCCAGGCCTGACAGACCACCGGCATCATTTTCCTGCGCATTTCCCGCAGCTTCCGCACGGTGGTTCCTGATCACAAAAGCTGCGCCTAACGCAATGATACACAGAGCCCATACACTCACCATCAACCGCTGCCTCATGACACGCTTTCTGCGCCTGGCATTGGTACGCCTCACCGCAGTCCCCACTTCCGGTCTGGTCTGACGCGCCTGTCCGGAACGCACTGCCGTAGTTCGTGTATATCCCCTGTTTCGGGAGCTATTTTCTGCAACACGGCTCCGGTCAGGGATTTGCCTGTATGATGCAGTTCCGGAATCAGGCTCACGCCTGGAGCTGCGGCCATTGTTACCTCCCTGCGCCGCAATACGGGCTCCTGCCGTATCCGTGAAGTTGCGGTGAAGCCTCACCTCATATACAGCATTTTCCGAAATTTCCTCCCTTCCGGGTCTGCGGCCGGAATTTTCATATACCGCAGGCCGGCGGCTTCCCCCGCTCTCTCCGTATGGTCTGCTTCGGCGGCCTGTTACCGCCGCCACATCGGGCCCGCAATGCGCACGCCTGTGAGCTGCAGGCTCGTCCAATCCGATTATATCCAGGTCAGCCCTGCCTCCCCCGCCGCGGGTTTCCTTACGATATCCGACGGATTCATTATCATAAGTGCAGAACTGCTCTTCTGTTCTTACGGATACTTTTCTGCGGACGGGTGCTTCTTCCCCTGTGGATACCCTTCTGCGAGCCGAAACCTCCCTTACAGACGCATTTCTGCGAACAGGTCCTTCCTGTTCCGCGAATGTCCTTCTGCCAACCGGCATTTCTTCCTCTTCACTGCCGTACCCATAGACGGATATTGCGCCGGAACTCTGTCCTGAGGCTGCTTTACCATATGACTGCCGTTCCCGCCCCTGACGGCTGCGTTGTCCTTCATAACTCACCAGATACGGATTCCTCTTCACACTGGTTCCCTCATAGTCTTCCCTTCTCCGCGCATAGTTATCCTGTCTCTGCATTTCTCCACCTCGTCCTATTTTTCAAGCTATGTTGTATAAGGATAATATAAGGCAGAAATGTATCATACTTGTTTATTAAATTATTAAGATTTGCATAAGATATCTTAATGCAGGCGCATTAAGCCTTCAGTGCGGTGGGAGAGGATAAAAATACGGCTTCTTAAAACAGGAAAAAACGACGAAAGAGACTGATAAAGTCCCAAATCGTCGTTTCTTTCAAGCGGATACCGGATTTGTCCCCCTCATCCACCTTTTACGATCAGAAGCTTCTGCCCCGTCTTCAGCTCATCGCTGTCAAGAGCATTCAGTTCCCGCAGCGTATCCACCGGAACATAATACTTCTTCCCGATATTCCAGAGATTATCCCCATCCTTTACCATGTAAACCACCATACCCGGCAGACTGCTCATCTTGCTGCTGTCCAGTTCCGACACGTTCACCTGGCTGATCAGGTTCACCGGAATATTTTTGAATACCACCGTGGAAAAGCTTAAGACAGCCTTCACATCCATCTCCTCGCCGTCCAGCATGGTGGCCTGAAGCTGTTCCACCTCTGCATGCACCTCTCCCATGTCCTCAGGGGCGATATCGGGCACCTCCAGCGTATACTGGTAGGGAATCTGGGCCTGTGCGCTGCCATAGGGCGACTCGTCCTCCCCTGTGATGTACATCACCTTCACCAGAACGCTCCCCTGCAGCAGAATGCCGTTTTCCACTGTGCCCTGCTGTTCCAGGGTGACAGTGCCTTCACTGTGCAGCAGCTGAAGCACGGTTCCTCCGCTGACATGGATATGGTCCGTCACCTTTGTCTTGCCCGTCACCTTTGACAGCAATCTGCGCAGATTTGCCCTGTGGGTTACGGTATCGATTTCCCTGGATACCCCGTACATATCGGAAATGATTTCCACCTTCTCCTCTTCGTAGATACGGATGGAAATCTCCAGAACCAGTTCCAGCCCCACATTGCGTTCCTCCCCATCAAAATCAGGGCGCACCGCCAGCTCCTGCTGTCCTAAGCGGTATCGGATATCCGGCAGCATTCCTTCCCTGCAGCCGTGGCATTCCAGGACACCGCTGAACGGAAGCGCGGTCTCAAAGCACCGGCATGGGTGGTCCTCCCCCTCTCCCTCATATAAAATGAAAAGATGGATATCCCCTGAGATGGTAATCTTCTCCTCCATCACCTTGAATTCCACATCGCCCAGGGAAATATGGTTCCAGAGGATCTGGAAAATATTAGGGTAATTGGATGGAAGAGCCACCTCCTCCTTCAGGCGGAAAATATCGTTTTTACAGATGGCGATCTGGGCCAGGTTCAGAGGCATGCGGCGGTATTCCACCTTCTCATCTCCATGGATGCCGATGGGCGCTTCCTCGTCGTAAAGCTCCTCCACTTTGGCGGTCATGGTGACCAGGGACTGAATGTTCAGTTTTCGGGAATTGATCATATTCAGGGTGAGATCCTCTACGTTCCCGTCCACCGTCACGGCATCCCCGGGCACTACCCCCTGGATATTGACCTTTTCCTCAAAGGGAAGCCTTCCCTCCAGAACCACCAGATTGCTGCCCTCCTCCTGGGTGTGGTACAGCACCACAAACACAAGTCTGCCCCGCACTATGACGGCATCCGTCCCCGGCTTGATCTCGTCGATCAGCACTTCCCCCTTCTCCAGATTCAGGGCCGCTATGTCCGGTTTATTCTCGGGCAGGTTTACATCATCCTCCAGGGTAAACTGGGTAACGGCCTGAACTCTGGTGCGGTCCATATGTATATTTCTCTTGATCAGCTCCACAAAAAATACCTCCATATATACTCGTATAAGAATATATATGAAGGCATTCGCCGCTATATGCCATATAAAGTCAGGACACCGCCCCGATCAGGTCAGTCACATTTTCCACATGGTACTGCTCCATATAATGCTCTATTCCTTTCACCACTTCCACCGTGGTGTAAGGATTGACAAAATTCATGGCACCCACGCTGACTGCGCTTGCACCGGCCAGAAGGAACTCGACAGCATCTTCCCCGTTTGCGATGCCTCCCATGCCGATAATGGGAATCTTCACCGCCTGAGCAGCCTGATACACCATACGCACCGCAATGGGCTTTATGGCAGGGCCGCTCATACCGCCGGTCCTGTTGGCAATGGCAAATTTCTTTCTGTGGATATCAATCTTCATTCCGGTGATGGTATTAATCAGGGAAAGCGCATCGGCACCCGCTGCCTCCGCCGCTTTGGCCATCTCTGTAATATCGGTCACATTGGGACTTAATTTCATAATAACAGGCTGTTTTGCATACTTTTTTATTTCCTGTGTAATGCGAAATAAGGCATCGGCTTTCTGTCCGAACGCAATGGCCCCCTCTTTTACATTGGGACAGGAGACGTTGATCTCCAGCATGGCTACTGCCGCCTCTTCCCCCAGCCGTTCTGCTACTTCAACGTAATCTTCCACCGTCCTGCCGCAGACATTGACAATGACTTTGGTATCGTACTGTTTCAGAAAAGGAATGTCCCGCTCCAGAAAGACATCAATGCCGGGGTTCTGAAGCCCGATGGCATTGAGCATACCGCCGTAGACCTCCGCCACCCTGGGGGTAGGATTCCCGGGCCAGGGTACATTGGCCACACCCTTGGTCACCACGGCCCCGAGCCGGTTCAGATCCACAAATTCCGAATATTCCATCCCCGAGCCGAAAGTTCCCGATGCCGTCATGACAGGATTCTTCAACGGAACTCCCGCAATTATGACCTCTGTATTCATGTTTGTCTTCTCCTTTTTCCTGTCTGCAATCTTCCGCCTTATAAAATCCCTTATTTTTCCGGCGGTATCCCCGGCAGATGCAGGGCCCGGGAACTCCGATTCTATTCCCTCATCCCGCGGCTGCCCATACACCTGTTAGAACCATTTTTGCTTCCTGCATACAGCTGCGCTCATTCTCTGTCAGGCATTCTCTGTCAGGAAAACCGCTCCCGCCCGTCTGCTATATTTCCACCTCTCCCGCTTCAAATACAGGCCCGTCCGTACAGATCCGGGCATTGTTCACATGGGAATGATGATCGATTTCTTTCGTTTTTACCACACAGCCAAGGCATGCCCCTACGCCGCATGCCATGTGCTCCTCCAGGGATATATAAGCGGGAATCCGATGCTCAGCCGCATACTTCTTTATGGCACGAAGCATGGGCATGGGACCGCAGGCATAGATTATATCCGCTTCCAGGCCGTTCTCCCGGATGGCATCCATCACGTTACCTTTCGTGCCCACGCTGCCGTCCTCCGCAGCAACGTAGACAGTACCATACCGTTCAAAGTCCTCCTTCAAAAACAGCGCACTGTCCCGGTACCCCAGGATAATCTGCTTTTCGGCTTTTCCCCCATCCAGCTGTTTTGCCAGCTCCAGAATGGGCGGAATGCCGATGCCGCCGCCCATGAGAAATACTTTTTTCCCGGCTCCTTTTTCCGTGGTTCCCATAGGAAACAGGGGAAATCCATTGCCCAGAGGCCCCAGCAGTTCAATGGATTCCCCGGCACGGTAAGCGGAGAATTCCCTGGTTCCCGCCCCTGCAACGCGGTAGACAATGCGGAGGGCATCCGTTCCCACAGGGTACGCGGCATCCCTCACGTCCGGCTCCCCGTTCCCTCTCTCTGCG
>OFFJ01002316.1_pt1 | contig 12312 bp, 11 predicted proteins | sample 1521261 | NCBI WGS metagenome assembly OFFJ01 (sample SAMEA3504122, study PRJEB24116) | mouse gut metagenome | biome: mouse gut; feature: mouse-associated habitat; material: faeces | place: Denmark | collected 2011 | reverse complement strand
AAAAGAACCAAAATATTTGAAGGTGGTGTGGGGAGTTGGGTACAAAATTGAAAAGCAGCCGTAAACTGACGGTTATCGTGGTGATCCTGGCGGTAGTGATTCCAGCATTTGCCGTAATGAGCCAATATTGGGAGTGGCATGTGGGAGCGGAGGCGACCGTGGAGAATGAAGAGCGTTCGATCATGGTGTCTGAGGATTTCCTGAGGATATTCCTGGATGCAGGATATATCCTCTATAATACGGAAAGCGGCAGGGAGAAAGAAGAAGATATTTCCGCGGAGGAGATCAAGACAATCCTGCGTGAGAATACTTCTAAGATGGAAGAATATGAGAATATCTATCCCTATCTTGAGTATCGTGTCCTGGATGAAGACGGAGAAGAGATCGCGAAAAGTACGGCGGATTCTGGCGATGTCCTGACGGAGAAGGGTATGTCTTCTTATGAATTAGGAATGGCGGTCGCCTATGATGAATACGGCAATCCGGACGTCCGGATAGAAGCAGGGAAGTATAAGTCGGAACAGAGTGTTACGATGCGTGAGGTGATCAGTGCCTATGACAACTCCAACTGGGAGATCGAAACCTATGACGTGGATGCAGAGAGCTGGGAGCCCCTCGGTCTGGAGAAACCAAAGAACCGGACCTATCTCTATGCGATGACGGCGCAAAACCTGCAGAATTATATTGATAATTATACCTACACAAGTTATTATTCGGTTGATTCTATGGGGAATGTCGTACTTATCATGATCTTGGCGGTAGCTGTCCTGGCGTGGTTTCTGCCGGTACTTCCTTTCTGGTATACGAAGGAATTACGGATATTAAGGGCGCCGTTTGAGGCCGTTGTAGGTGTGTTTCTCTTTATCGTAGCGGTGTTGGGGGAGAAGCTGTGGTGGATCATGGAGCGATCCGGCGGCAGTGCAGATTTTATTGATTTCATTATATGGACGATCGTGTTTGCCGTCACCTTCTGGGCGGCGACATGTTTAAGGCAGGTGTATACAATGGGAACACGGACCTATATGAAGGAACGGATGCTGTGTGTCAAGTATTGGAAATATATCCGGCGCGGATGGGAATATGTTGCTGCGAAGATACGAAACAGTGTCAGCCGCTGTTATCATTTCATAGACCGGATCGACTTAAGCAGTAAGAATGACAGGACGATCTTTAAGATCGTGGCAGTGAATTTCGTCATCCTGACATTGTTCTGTATGATGTGGTTCGGTGGGATCTTCGCGCTGGTGCTCTATTCCGCCGTATTGTTCTGGCTTCTTCGGAAATATTTTCTTGAACTGCAGGAGAAATACGCGGTGCTGCTTCGTGCCACCGGCGAGATCGCGAAGGGAAATCTGGATGTGGAGATCACAGAGGATCTTGGGCTATTCAGTCCGTTTAAGCAGGAGATACAGAAGATCCAGACCGGATTCAAGAAGGCGGTCGACGAAGAGGTGAAGAGCCAGCGCATGAAGACCGATCTGATCACGAATGTCTCCCATGATCTGAAGACGCCCCTTACGGCGATCATCACCTATGTGAATCTTCTGAAGGATGAGAAAGACGAGGAAAAGCAGAAGGATTATATCGAGGTTCTTGAGAGAAAGTCGATGCGCCTGAAGGTACTGATCGAAGATCTCTTTGAGGTCAGTAAGGCGAGCAGTAAAAATGTGACGCTGCATATCGTAGATGTGGACGTGGTGAACCTCTTTAAGCAGGTGAAGCTGGAACTGGAAGATAAGATCGCGGGGGCGGATCTGGACTTCCGGTGCATGTATCCGGAAGAGAAAGTGGTTGCGTCTCTGGACAGCCAGAAGACTTACCGGGTATTTGAGAACCTTCTTGTCAATATTATCAAATACGCGATGCCGCATACCCGGGTATATATTGAGATCACGCGGGAGGACAAAGAAGCCGTGATCAGGATGAAGAATGTATCGGCGGCAGAGCTTGACTTTAATACGGATGAGATCACGGAACGTTTCGTCCGGGGAGACACTTCGCGGAATACGGAAGGGTCAGGGCTTGGGCTTGCCATAGCAAAGAGCTTTGTAGAGCTGCAGAAAGGGAAATTCAAGATAGAAACGGAGGCAGATCTTTTTAAGGTAGAGGTGAGATTCTAGGAACAGTTTTTAAGCAGTAAATGGATTGACAAATCTTATTTTTTCGCATATGATATAACGTACATGGAAAAAGACATTGAACGGAAAGAGTAGCAGGTCATGAAACCGACAGAGAGAAGCTGCCGCCGGCTGAAAGTAGCTTTGGGGAAGAAGGACTGTGAAGTGCGTCCGGGAGTCGATCCGGCGAAGGAATACGAGTCTTTGTAGCCGGATACGGGTGTACACACGTTATGTGTATCAGAGCGGAGAATGAAGATGGAAATTCAGGCTGATCATTTTGGCGGGATTAAAAAAAGGCATCAGAAGTTCTCTATGAGAGTGGAACCGCGGAGTGATGCTTCGTCTCTTGAAACCATGGTATGTGGGGAAACTGCCGGCGGCAGGTTCTTCATATGGCGGAGAGAGGCGGAGCTTTTTTGTGGTATGGGAATATATGGAATGGTTCTATCAGGAAGGAGGAATGGATGCATATGGGAATACTATCATATATCAGGCAGGAGATCCAGGTGGTCCGGGAACGCGACCCGGCGATCAAGTCGAATCTGGAGGTCTTCTTATATCCAAGTTTCAAGGCGATCCTGCATTACCGTGTGGCGCATAAGCTGTATCTTAAGAAGCATTATTTCCTCGCACGCTGGATCTCGCAGCGGACGGTCAGGAAGACGGGGATAGAGATACATCCCGGCGCCACGATCGGGAAGGGGTTGTTCATCGACCATGGAAGCGGCGTGATCATCGGAGAGACGGCAAAACTCGGCGATAACGTTACTCTGTATCAAGGGGTGACCCTTGGCGGTACGGGGAAGGAGAAGGGGAAGCGTCACCCGACCCTCGGCGATAATGTCATGGTGAGCGCCGGTGCGAAGGTATTAGGTTCTTTCAAGATCGGTGAGAATTCCAAGATCGGAGCCGGAAGCGTGGTGCTAAAGGAAGTGCCTGCGAACTGTACCGTAGTCGGAGTGCCGGGGCGCATCGTGAAGATGGGAGACCAGAAGATCCCGCGCATGGATCTGGATCAGGTACATCTGCCGGATCCCATCAGCAACGATATCCGGGAACTGCAGGCAGACAATATCCGGCTGCACAAGCGGCTCATGCAGATGGAGAAGCGTATGAGATGTATGCAGACGCAGGAGATAGACGTGCTGGATGAGAAGGCGTCAGGCAAGACGGGATCCGGATAGAGAAGACAGAAAGAATAGAGGATCAAACAGACCGAGATAAAATGAAAAGGAGAAATAACAGAAATGAAACTGTATAACACAATGTCCAAGAGAAAAGAAGAATTTGTTCCCCTTGAGGAAGGAAAGGTCAGGATGTATGTCTGCGGGCCTACCGTTTATAATTTCATCCATATCGGAAATGCAAGGCCGATGATCGTATTTGATACGGTGAGAAGGTATCTGGAATACAAGGGCTACGACGTGAACTTTGTATCGAATTTCACGGATGTGGATGACAAGATCATCAAGAAAGCGATCGAAGAGGGTGTTTCCTCCGAGGAGATCTCAAAGCGTTATATCGCTGAGTGCAAGAAGGATATGGAAGGCATGAATGTGAAGCCTGCCACCACCCATCCGCTTGCCACACAGGAGATCGGCGGGATGGTTGAGATGATCCGGACGTTGATCGAGAAGGGATATGCTTATGAGAAGAATGGTACGGTCTATTTCCGCACCCGCCGGTTTGAGGATTATGGGAAATTATCCCACAAGAACTTAGACGACCTGCGGTCCGGCGAGCGTTCCCTCCTTGTGACAGGGGAGGATGAGAAGGAGGATCCGTTGGATTTCGTGCTGTGGAAGCCGAAGAAGGAGGGAGAGCCTTCCTGGGAGTCGCCGTGGAGCGACGGGCGTCCGGGCTGGCATATCGAGTGTTCCGAGATGTCGAAGAAGTATCTGGGCGAGCAGATCGACATCCATGCGGGAGGCGAGGATCTGGTATTTCCGCATCATGAGAATGAGATTGCCCAGAGCGAGGCGGCGAACGGAAAGGAATTTGCGAAATATTGGATGCACAATGCATTTCTGAATATCGACAACCGTAAGATGAGTAAGTCGCTGGGGAACTTCCGCACGGTCCGGGAGATCAGCGAACAGTATGACCTGCAGGTCCTGCGTTTCTTCATGCTGAGCGCGCACTACAGAAGCCCGCTGAATTTCAGCGCGGATCTGATGGAGGCGTCCAAGAGCGGGCTGGAACGTATCGTCAATGCGGCGGATCATCTGAAGTTCCTTATGGGAAATGCGAAGACGGAAGAGATGACAGGGGAAGAGCAGGAGGCATATGCGAAGACGCAGGAGTATGTGAAAGCGTTCGAGAATGCTATGGAGGATGATTTTAATACAGCCGATGCAATTTCAGCAGTATTTGAATTGGTAAAATTTATGAATACGAATGTTTCCTCAGATAATACAAAGCCGTTTTTGGAGAGTTTTTATGGACAATTAAAGTCTTTGTGCGATATACTCGGTATTATTCTTGAGAAACAGGAAGAGATTTTGGATGAAGAAATTGAAAATCTGATTCAGGAACGCCAGGAAGCAAGAAAAGCCAAAAACTTTGCCAGAGCAGATGAAATACGCGATATTTTACAGGAAAAAGGGATTTTATTAAAAGATACCAGAGAAGGTGTGCAATGGAAACGGATATAAATTCATATATACAAGAACAATTTGATCTGAAAGAAGTGGATATTCGGACGTACTCGCCACTGGCTCTTGCATATATTGGAGACGCTGTTTTTGATTTGGTCGTCCGTACGGTTGTCGTTGGGAGAGGCAATACAAACGTAAATGTAATGCATCGGAAAACAAGCCATATTGTGAAAGCGCAGACACAGGCAAAGATGATAAAAAAACTTCTGCCTTATCTGACGCAGGAAGAGGACGATATATACCGCCGGGGCAGAAATGCCCATTCTCCAACGATGGCTAAAAACGCCACAATGTCAGATTACCGCAAAGCAACCGGTTTAGAAGCGTTGGTTGGATACTTATACTTGTCAGGCCAGTTTGAAAGGATACTTTTCCTGATAAAACAGGGCGCTTTAGAGATAGAGGAAAGGATTTAAGGCATGAGTGAAGAAGGATTAAAAATAGAAGGCAGGAATTCCGTATTAGAAGCGTTCCGTTCCGGGAAGATAATAGACAGGCTCTATGTATTGGAACGCAGCAAGGACGGCCCGATACAGACGATTTTGCGAGAAGCAAAGAAAAAGGATACAATTGTCAATTTTGTTTCAAAAGAGCGGTTGGACCAGATTTCTGACACAAAAAAGCATCAAGGCGTTATCGCAGTTGCGGCTGCGTATGAGTATTCATCAGTAGAAGATATTTTGCAAAAAGCAAAAGAAAAAGGAGAGCCGCCGTTTATTTTACTGTTGGATAATATAGAAGACCCGCACAACCTGGGAGCAATTATCCGTACGGCAAATCTGGCTGGCGCACATGGAATTATTATTCCAAAACGAAGGGCGGTTGGATTGACAAGCACGGTAATCAAGGCTTCGGCAGGAGCAGTTTGCTATACGCCGGTAGCGAAGGTGACAAACTTGAATACAGTAATGAAAGAATTAAAAAAAGAAGGCCTTTGGTTTGTCTGTGCAGATATGTCTGGGACGGTAATGTACGATTTGGATTTCAAGGGGCCGATTGGTCTGGTAATTGGAAATGAAGGAGAAGGCGTTTCCAAACTGGTAAAAGAAAATTGTGATTTTTCTGCCGCAGTTCCAATGAAAGGGGATATAGATTCGTTAAATGTATCTGTGGCGGCAGGGATTTTATCGTATGAAATATTGCGCCAGAGAGGGATATAGGCAGCCTAAGGAGGTATGAATGGCAGATTACATGGGCGATTCAGATGAGGAATTAATTTCAAAACTTCGGAAATATGAAATACAGGAAATTATGGATTATATCCTTGATAAATATAAACCTTTGGTGCGAAAACGTGCAAACGCCCTGTATTTAATCGGCGGAGATACGGATGATTTGATTCAGGAGGGGATGATTGGCCTGTTTAAGGCAATCCGGGACTACAAAGAAGATCAGGATACTTCTTTTTATCATTTTGCGAAGCTGTGTATTGAACGGCAGATGTATACGGCAGTCGAAGCCTCTAGGAGAAAAAAACATGCGCCTTTAAATTCATATATTTCGTTGTATGATGATACGGGAGGCGGTGTGGCTTTGGCGGATATATTGATGGGAAGGGCAGATGAAAATCCAGAATATATGCTAATCGACAAAGAAAGCGTCAAACAGTGTTTAGAGGAAGTATCAAAGAATTTGTCCAAAATGGAAAAGCAGGTGCTTGATTATATGTTAGAAGGCTTCAATTATCAGCAGATAGCGGAAAAAATGGGAAAATCACCCAAAGCCATTGACAATGCAATTCAAAGAATGAAAGGCAAGAAAATGAAAATCCATATTGACAAGATGAAAAAGTTATAGTACGATAATATGCGTTGGGAAAACAGACAGAATGCTGCCGTGGCTCAGTCGGTAGAGCGTCGCATTGGTAGTGCGGAGGTCACGGGTTCGATTCCCGTCGGCAGCTCTGAAATGGTTGAAAATAAAGGCTTTTTCAAGGGATTCAGATATATACACATGATATTCCTCTTCCGTCTCACAGGACGTCCTAGGATTGATTTTAGGGATTGGGATATGGGGATTGATTCATGGTTGACAGATAATTGTTAGTTTGACTTTGTGATAGTTGCAGTGCTTAGAGAAGCAAAAGTTTACCTAGTAGGGTAAGTGTGCTTCTCTTTTTTGTTGTTTGAAAATATACTATAAAAATTATGAGAGCAAAGGGAAAAATATGGATTCTATCTGTTTGGAAATGATACATTGTGATTGTGAAAAACAGTTAAAGCAGCTTTTAGGAGTTGGAATATATAGTACAGTGAAATCTATTGAATGTAACATTACACAGAAAGTAAGTGGAGAAGCTGCCCTGCAAGAATTGAGATTCTAGAAAGAACACAATATCCGTGTTATGGTTCTGGAATTACCTACAACTTTGATTGTTTTATCAAGTATGGAAAATTCAATGGCTCGTATGATGATGGAGACCATAAACAATATGATGATTGAATTATATGCAAGTATGGCTCGAGCAGAGATTGAGAAGAAAGAAAAAAGAAATCCTTTAAACTTATGAGAGAATTAGGACTGTCAAAACCTACCTTCTACCGTTATAAAAAACAGATTGAGAAAGGATGTTGATGATATGGCATCAGTAAAAAGAATTGAACATAAAAGTGGCAGAATCGTCTATTGTGTTGTGATATGTCTGGGATATGATAAAAAAGGAAACATTAAAATATGCTATGGATATTGAAGTTAAAATCAAGTATGGATATGACCCTGATGCAAAAAAGATGTCCTTTGAAAATTTTCAGAGAAATGGTTGGAAAGTGTGAAATCTGAATTAGTATACAGTACCTATGAAAATTATGTGAATGATTATACAAAATCCCACAAGGTAGATACCAAGTAAAACTTTTTTGAGTTTAAGAGAGTGTAAAAAATAATTGAGAAAACGATACAAGCATAGTATAATATAACAAAAAATGACATCTATCAGAGATGACATAGTAGATAAGTTTGACTAACGTTTATTTTGGCTGCGGCCGAAGGGTCGCGTTATGCATAAGTTGTAACGCCAGTTTCAAATTAGTAGGTCAGTTTCTGGTTAATTTTTCCCGTGAATCATAAATATGTCTTTTGTAAAACAGAAATGGAGGAATTAGCATGCAACTACAAATCTATCACAGTGGATGGCGGGACAGCCTGCCAATGTTTGAAGTTGTCCGTAGTACAGATATGAAGCGCACAACTGAGATACAGGTACCATCTCCTATGACATTTCCGGTAATTAATCGCCCTGCAGACATGCTCCTGCCAGAACTGCGTTGGTATATGGAAGATTATTTGCGGACTCCTTTTGGCGCATACCGGAAAAAGACAAAAGATATCGTGGAAACGGTACAGGAGTGGGGAAAAGCGGTGTTTGATATGCTGTTTACCGGATATGCGCGAGATTGGTACCAAGAGGTCAAAAGGAAGAACTTTGCGGATTTTCGGCTCGAAATCGTCAGTGATTCTCCTGAAATTATGTCCTGGCCATGGGAAGCTCTCTACAGCGAAGAGGATGGTTATCTGGCATTGAGCTGTTGTATAGACCGTCAGCTTTGTACCGTTGGCGATCCAATTCCATTGCCTGATAACTTGGCACAGGATGCTATACATATCCTCTATATTCTTTCACGTCCCAAAGACGGACAGGAGGTTGGGTATCATACACTGGCGAGCAGTTTGATAGATTATAGCGACAGCAGCAAGATCCCTGTTGCTATTGATGTTTTGCGTCCGCCAACCTTTGATCAGCTGCGAAAAACATTGCACGATCATCCCGGCTACTACCACATCGTACATTTTGACGGACATGGCGGCTATGGGGAGCTTTCTTTAGAGCCGTTCATTACTGATTACGCTTCGTCCGAGGGACTGCTGGTTTTTGAAACCAATGAGGGGGATTCGGATCCTATTGAGACAACACGCCTGTCCCAACTGTTGGCGGAATACAATATCCCAATCATGGTAATGAATGCCTGTCAATCCGGCATGATTGATGAACATGCGCGGGATCCTTTTGCAAGTGTGGCCACAGGAATGTTAAAAGCTGGGATTCGCAGCGTGGTCGCTATGGGTTACAGCTTATATGTAAGCGGTGCACGGGAATTTATTCCCGCTTTCTATGAAAGCCTGTTTTCTAATGGAAAGATATCTGAGGCTGTGCGGGCTGGCCGCTGCCAGATGTTTCGCCAGCCCGACCGAACCTGTGTCATTGGTAAAGAAAGGCTTCCGGACTGGCTTGTACCTGTTTTATATCAAAATCTGCCTGCTCAGGAAGAGATTCTGCCGACGATTACACCTTGCAGAAATGCTGGGGAAAAGAATGAATATCTGCCGGATGAGGTACGGGAAATCGGCGACTATGGATTTATTGGCAGAGGGGACTGCATCCAAAGGCTGGAACAGGCGGTGTTTCGTCAGCCGCAGGCCGGCTTGTTGATTCACGGTCAGATCGGCATTGGCAAGACGACATTGGTAAAAGGATTCTTACAGTGGCTCCAGAATACAGGAGGTCTGTGCGCACAGGTGTTCTGGTTCGATTTCCGGGAGATTTATTCAGCAGAGTATATAATTGACACGTTAATCAGTGCGCTCTGTGATTTCAAAATGGTAGCCAGCAAAATGGATGAAAAATTGGCATTTCTGGTTAATGCCATGCGTGCCGACCAATATCTGGTTGTTTGGGACAACTTCGAGTCAGCTACAGGCAATGAGCATATAGGAAATAACTCACAATTAAAGAAAGCGGATCTCAAAATTTTAAAAACATTGTTAAAAAAATTGCGCGGTGGGCGTACAAAGATATTAATCACCAGCAGCTCGCAAGAAAAATGGCTTCAAGTCCAATCCTGTTTCCGTATCCGACTAGGCGGGCTGGCCGGGGAAGAGTTATGGGAATATTGCAACGCTGTTGTGCGGGACTTGGGTCTGAATCTGAATCGTAATGATCCATGCTATCGAGGCCTTCTGGAAAAACTGTGCGGTAACCCTCTGGCAGTTCGGGCAATTTTGCTGCAGCTAAACGAAAAAAGTGCAGAACAGTTATTGCAGGAGCTGGACACTATTTTTGCAGGAGCGGAAGGTGATGAAAGTACCAGACGTCTTCAGGTAGCCTTTTCTGTTTTTGGGAAGAAACTTTTAGAACGGTTTCTGCCTATCTTGCAAGTCATCGGATTGTTTGAGCATTATATTATGACAGAATATGTGGAAAATACGCTGTCTGCCGCAGGAATATCCGTGGAAGGAACTGCCATTACCGAATGCTTTCACATTTTGGAGAATGCCGGTTTCTGCACTGAAATATACGAACATATATTTCTTATGCATCCCGCACTGCGCAGCTATCTTTTGGATCATGCTTCAGCTCCGGAACAGCTACAGCGTAGCTTTGTGAAAACGATGAAAGATTTTACGGTCGCCTTTGAAAATGAGGAATCATATATCGGAGAATATTACTGTAAACATAATCTTGCAAATGTCTATCACGCAAAACAGTTATCCGAACTGCTGGGGATGAATGAAGATGCGCTTACAATTACACATAGTATGGGCTGTTTGTTCTGGAAGCAGCGCCGGTTCGCAGATGCGTATCCATTGTTTCTTGAAGCGGTAGAAAAAGCAAAGATTTGCGATAATATTATAGAAATGGCCAGAGCCTATTATCATTTGGGCTTGATCGCCAGGGAGTATCGGGACTACAATGAGGCTGAATCATGGTGTCAGAAATCGCTTGAGATATCTAAAAAACAGGAAAATGCATTCGGGGTCACTCTTGCGTACCATCACTTGGGGTTGCTAGCTGAGGAGCAGAACAATTTTAAAATCGCTGAAGACCATTATCAAGAGGCCCTTAAAGTTGCTGTGGCTAATGGATTTGAAAATGAACAGGTCGGGATATGTCATCAACTGGGTAATTTAGCTGAAATTCAGAGGAATTCTCAAGCGGCGGAATTCTGGTATGGAAATTCTCTGAATCTCCAAGAAAAGTTAGGAGATAAAGTTAAGGTCGCTGCCACATACCATCAATTGGGTATCATTGCCCAGAGACAGCGTGATTTTCCAAAGGCGAAAGACATGTATTTGAAAGCCTTAAAAATCAAAAAAAAATACTGCTTGGAGTACGATGCAGCTGTCACAGCTCAAAATTTAGGTACACTTGCCTATGATCAAGGCAATTACAAAGAAGCGGAAGGCTGGTATAAGAAAGTCCTTGCGGTTTTTGAAAAACAGGATGACAAATACCATATGATTGACCTATACAATAATCTGGGCTTGCTGGCATATCAACAAGAAGATTTTAAAACAGCAGAAGATTGGTGGAGACTGGCGCTTGGACATGCAAAGGGTCTGAAAGAGGAACAGCTTGAGGCTGGGATCTGTTGTCATCTTGGCATGCTGACAGCCGACCAGAATAACTTTGAAACGGCAGAAAACTTATATAACCGTGCTCTTGATATCCATGAACAAAGAAAGGACATGCATGGAATAGCTACAATATATCATCAAATAGGCATACTGGCCCAAAAGCAGATGGATTTTGAAAAAGCAGAAGAAAATTACAAGAAGGCTCTTGAGATTTTCTCCATATGCAGGGATATGTATAGTGCTGCTCGGTCATGCCACCAGTTGGGCAGGATTGCGGAGGAGCAACATGATTTTTTCCGAGCGGTGGATTTTTTCATGAATGCACTCATTCAATATCAGTCTTGGGAGAATTCTGACATGATAACATATGTCCTTATTGATTACATTAGAATTCAAAATCGGGCGACTAGTGCTGAAAGCAAGGAACTACGCAAACTTTGGGAAAGCCGCATGCCAAAAGATTTAACAGTTCTCTTAGATCAAGTGGAGGTATATTACAATGACGCAATCAAATGAATTTACTCAACAAGCTAAAGAAAACGCTCTGTGGGCTATGGCCTGGCAGACAATGGAGTTTCAGAAATTTTATGAACAATATCTAAATCAAGTGAGCCCGGAAGTGTCTTTACCTGTGGGATTTGTAGATAATGTGTTTGTTGTCATGGAATCAGATCCAAAAACTGGAGTAATGGTTAAGAATTATGCAAAAAATGCACAGTATACAGGAACTTTCGCAGTTCCTGTTATTGCTGGGGCAGGAATTGTGATTGCTGCGCTTTTTTTACTGGGCACACATATTAAATTCTACCGGAATTCCGATGGGAAATGGGAATTTTTGGTAGAACATACTGCAGCGCAAAGCGAAATATTGGAAAAAATTGTAGAGGCACTTGTCAGAATAATGAATAGCAAGTAAAGATAATAGAATGGGATTTATTTGGATATTAAATACGCGTATTTATTTTATCGCAGAATATAATTTCAGGTTAGTAATGGACTAATTTCCATATTAACAGAATTACATACAAGATATGAGGGCACACATTCTTTTGCTGATGGGAATGGCAGAGTGAGTCGGTAAATTATGTTTAAAATAAGACTGTCTTTTTGTAAATCTAGACATAAAAATAAGCGGGTGATGGGAATCGAACCCACGTATCTAGCTTGGAAGGCTAGTGTTCTAC
>OFFJ01002315.1_pt1 | contig 12319 bp, 10 predicted proteins | sample 1521261 | NCBI WGS metagenome assembly OFFJ01 (sample SAMEA3504122, study PRJEB24116) | mouse gut metagenome | biome: mouse gut; feature: mouse-associated habitat; material: faeces | place: Denmark | collected 2011 | reverse complement strand
GCGGTTTAAGAATCCCTTTCTCGGCTTTGCCTGTTCGGCAAATCCTCGGCGAGGGAGTAAAGGGCTGTGCGGCGGGGTTTCTGGTCAGGCGAAGCCTCCGAATTGCCGGTCCTTCTTCAGCCGCTCTGGTACTTGTAGAACTCCGCCTGCCGGCCTTTCAAAGGGGTACTGCCTGCAAGGGGCACAAGTTCTAACGAACCAACCAGCAAATTTGCACCCCGGCGAGCCCGCCCCGCTAAAACGGTAGGGGCCATCGTCAACCACATCGAAACAGACGCAGGGAGGAACGAAGCGGACGGCAGTAAGTTTAGACCAAACCGTTTGTGCCTCGGGTGCAAACTAATAACCCCCGTAATGAAGGAGGATTCTTAAGGAACGCAGTTCCTTAAGCGATCTTTTGCTTCTTTTCGCGCGCGCGAAAAGAAGGTCCCGCCCGGCAGGGCGAATGTGAATAAAGGAAAAATCCCCCGCCGCCGGAGGCGGCAAAGGAGACAGTATGCGATTTGGAATAAAAACCCTCGACGACGCCCAGGTGCAGGGCAAAACCGTCCTCTGCCGGGTGGATATCAACCAGCCCGTAGACCGGGAAAAAGGCACACTGAAAAGCATCAACCGCATTGAGGCCTGTGTCCCGACCATTAAAGAACTCTCCGACAAGAGAGCAAAGGTGGTCCTCCTGGCCCACCAGGGCAGCGACATCGAATACAAAAACTACTATACGACAAAGCCCCACGCGGAGGTACTCAGCCGCCTGCTGGAGAAAAAGGTCCACTGGATCGACGACGTGTGCGGCCCCGCCGCCCGGGCGGCGATCCTGAAGCTGGAGGACGGCGGGATCCTCCTCCTGGACAACGTCCGCTTCGTGGCGGAGGAGCAGACCCTCTTCGAGATGAAACTCCGCCTGACCCATGAGCAGCAGGCCAGGACCCTGCTGGTGGAGAAGCTGGCCCCTCTGGCGGACCTGTATGTCTGCGACGCCTTCGCCGCCGCCCACCGGGATCAGCCCAGCCTCTGCGGCTTCGAGCAGGTTCTGCCCTCTTACATGGGGCGGCTGTTCGAGAAGGAATTCTGCACTGTGTCTCAGGTCATGGAGGAGCCGGTCCGGCCCTGCGTTTTTGTCCTGGGCGGAGCAAAGATTTCGGACGCTTTCCTGATGATGAAAACCGTTCTGGAGCGTGGCGTGGCGGACCGTATCCTGACCGGCGGACTGGTGGGGAACATCTTCCTCACCGCTCTGGGAAAAGAGATCGGACAGGGAAGTGTGGATTTCATCATGAAGTCCGACTACGGCGAGTACATTGAAAAGGCAAAGGAGCTTTTTGCCCAGTACGGCGAGAAGATCACCCTGCCGGTGGATCTGGCCTGGGTGGCGGACGGCGCGCGGCGGGAGGCGGCCCTGGGCAGCGTCCCGGCGGATATCGCCTCTGTAGACGTGGGCGGCGAGACCGCAAAAATTTACCGGGAGGCTATCCTGAACGCGAAGACGGTGTTTGTCAACGGGCCCATGGGCGTCTTTGAACAGACTCCCAGCGAGGCGGGGACCAAGGCCGTCTGGCAGGCCCTGGCGGACACGGAGGCCCATACGGTTCTGGGCGGCGGCGACAGCATCACCGCCACCGAGAAGTACGGCCTGACAGACAAGATGGGCTACATCTGCACCGGCGGCGGAGCCCTGATTCGGTTCCTGACCGGCGAGGAGCTGCCGGTAGTCAAGGCCCTGCGCTATGGCGCGGGGCTGTGCGAGAATTGAGAGGTGACTGCAAAATGGAAACGGCAAAGAAAAAGGAACTGCAGGCCCTGGCCGTCAAGATCCGGATGGCGGCTCTGGAGGCCATTCACTCCCTGGGCTCCGGCCACCTGGGCGGAGCGCTGAGCATCTGCGACGTGCTGGCGGCGCTGTACGGCGGGGAGATGCGCATCAACGTAAACGACCCCAAGTGGCCCGAGCGGGACAAGCTGGTCTGCTCCAAGGGCCACGCCGGTCCGGCGGTGTACGGCACGCTGGCGGTGAAGGGCTTTATTCCCTATGAGGAGCTGAAGACTCTGAACCGGCCCGGCACCCGGCTGCCCAGCCACTGCGACCGGAACAAGACCCCCGGCGTGGACATGACCACCGGCTCCCTGGGCCAAGGCACCTCCCTGGCCTGCGGCATGGCTCTGGGCGACAAGCTGAAGGGCCGCGATTCCCGGGTGTTCCTCATCGTGGGCGACGGCGAGAGCAACGAGGGCCAGGTCTGGGAGGCCATGGCCTTCGCCAGCGCCAAGAAGCTGGATAACCTGGTGGTCCTGCTGGACTGGAACAAGCGGCAGCTGGACGGCTGGACAGAGGACATCTATCCCATGGGAGACTATGTGGCCAAATTCGAGGCCTTCGGCTTCGACACCGTGAAGGTGGACGGCAACGACGTGGAGGCGGTGGCGGAGGCCCTGGCCAGCGTCCAGCAGGGCGGCGGCAGGCCCCATGCCGTCATTCTGGACACGGTGAAGGGCGCGGGTATCAGGGAGGTAGAGGATACCGCCATGAACCACAGCCTCACCGTCAGCGACGAGCAGTTTGAGAGATGGACCGCCCAGCTGAAAGCCCAGCTGGCAGAACTGGAGGGCTGAGAGATGGCGAAGATCGTATATACAGGAGAAATGGACCCCCGCCTGTGCAAGAGCGTGCTGGGAGAGACCATCCCCGCTCTGGCGGAGCGTGATCCGGACGTCATCTATCTGGACGCGGACCTCATGAGCTGCATCGGCACCGCCAAGTGGGCCCAGGCCCACCCGGACCGGGCGGTCAACTGCGGCATCGCCGAGGCCAACATGGTAGGCGTGGCCTGCGGGCTGGCCTCCGCCGGTTTCAAGCCCATCGTCCACACCTTTGGGCCCTTTGCGTCCCGCCGGTGCTATGACCAGGCGTTTCTCAGCGGCGGCTATGCCAAAAACGACATTACCATCATCGGCACCGATCCCGGCGTCACCGCCACCATGAACGGCGGCACCCATATGCCTTTTGAGGACGTGGCCCTGTACCGGGCCCTGCCGGGGTCCACGGTGATCGACGTCACCGACCCCACCCTGCTTGCCAGCGTGCTGGGCCAGTGCGTAGACCGCCCCGGCGTGAAGTTCATCCGTGTGGGCCGGAAGCAGTACGCCAAGGTCTACGAGGATGGCAGCGAGCTGCCCATCGGCAAGGCCGTGACCCTCCGGGAGGGGACCGACATTGCCATCTTTGCCGCCGGCATCATGGTCCACGAGGCTATGCAGGCCGCCAAAACCCTGGAGGCCCAGGGCGTCAGCGCGGCGGTGATCGACATGTTCACCATCAAGCCTCTGGACGAGGAGGCTGTGGAGACCTGGGCAAAGAAGTGCGGCGCGGTGCTGGCGGCGGAGAACCACAACAGGTACGGCGGCCTGTGGTCCGCTGTCAGCGAGGTGCTGGCGCAGAAGTGCCTCGTCCCCGCGGGCTATGTGGCCGTGGAGGACGAGTTCGGCGAGGTAGGCCCTCAGGGATACCTTCAGGAGCGCTTCGGCCTTACCGCCGCTCACATCGTAGAGCAGGCCAAGGCCATTTTGGCGAGGAAGTAAGGCTATGAAGCTGAGCTTTGGATTCGGCGCGGGGACTCAGGAGGCAGAGGTTCCGGAGGGGAACCTTCTGGGCGTCCTCCACGCCAACGAGGTGGCGCTGGGCCTCACCGGGGAGGCGGAGGTCCGGCGGGCTCTGGCCGAGCCCATCGGCGCCCCCCGGCTGGGGGAGATCGTGAAGCCCGGAGAGAAGATCGCCATCGTCACCAGCGATATCACCCGGCCCATGCCCACCTATAAGGTGATGCCCGCCCTGCTGGATGAGCTGTACGCGGCGGGGGTAAAGGGGGAGGACATTACACTGGTGTTCGCCCTGGGCAGCCACCGGAAGCATACGGGCGAAGAGCGGAAGCATCTGGCCGGAGAGCGGGCGTGGAGCGAAATCGCATGCGTGGACAGCGACCCCGCGGACTGCGTCCGCATGGGGGTCACCGCCGCCGGAACGCCGGTGGATATCACCCGGGTCGTGGCGGAGGCGGACCGGCGGATCTGTTTGGGGAACATCGAGTACCACTATTTCGCCGGATATTCCGGCGGGGCCAAGGCCATCATGCCGGGGGTGTCCACCCGGGACGCCATCCAGTCCAACCACTCCATGATGGTCCGGCCTGAGGCCTGTGCAGGGGCTCTGGAGACCAATCCCCTGCGGATGGATATCGAGGAGGCCGGGGCTGTCTGCGGCATCGACTTTATCCTCAACGTGGTCCTCAGTGAGCATAAGGAGATCATCCGGGCGGTGGCGGGCCATCCTGTGAAGGCCCACCGGGCCGGGTGCGCCTTCCTGGACGCGCTGTATCTCAAGGAGCTGCCCCAGGGGGCGGATATCGTTCTGGTCAGCCAGGGCGGTGCGCCCAAGGACCTGAACCTGTACCAGACCCAGAAGGCCCTGGACAACGCCCGCCATGCGGTGAACCCCGGCGGCGTTATCGTACTGATCGGTTCCTGCAAGGAGGGGCTGGGGGAGCGGGTCTTTGAGGAATGGATGACCGGGTCCGCGTCTCCCCAGGCTATGATCGAGCGCATTGGCCGCGATTTCCAGCTTGGGGGCCACAAGGCGGCCGCCATCGCCATGACGCTGGAGAAAGCGGACGTGTATCTGGTCAGCGATCTGGAGCCGGAGTTTGTCCGGTCTATTTTCCTTACGCCCCAGCCGTCTGTGCAGGAGGCGCTGAATAAGGCTTTTGAGAAACTGGGGCCGAAGGCCACAGTGCTGGCGATGCCCTACGGCGGGTCCACTCTGCCGCGAATTGTGAAACAATAAGGAGAAAAACCATTATGGATTACGCAAAGGAATCCCTCCGCCTCCACGAGCAGTGGAAGGGGAAGATCGAAGTGATTACCACTGTGCCCGTGGAGAGCAAAGAGGACCTCAGTCTGGCCTACACCCCCGGTGTGGCCCAGCCCTGCCTGGAGATCCAGAAGGATGTCAACAAGAGCTACGAGCTGACCCGCCGCCACAACCTCTGCGCCGTCATCACCGACGGCTCCGCCGTGCTGGGTCTGGGCGACATCGGCCCCGAGGCCGGTATGCCCGTCATGGAGGGCAAGTGCGTACTGTTCAAGGCCTTCGGCGGCGTGGACGCCTTCCCTCTGTGCGTGAAGACCCACGATGTAGATGAGTTTGTCAACGCGGTGTATCTCATGTCCGGCAGCTTCGGCGGCATCAATCTGGAGGATATTGCCGCCCCCCGGTGCTTTGAGATCGAGCGGAAGCTGAAAGAGAAGTGCGATATCCCCATCTTCCACGACGACCAGCACGGCACCGCCGTCATCACCCTGGCGGGCCTGACCAACGCCCTGAAGGTGGTGGGCAAGAAGAAGGAGGACGTGAAGATCGTCACCTCCGGCGCGGGCGCGGCGGCGGTGTCCATTGTGAAGCTGCTCCTCTCCGCCGGGTACAAGCACGTGACCATGTGCGACCGGAAGGGCGCCATCTACGCGGGCCGGGACGGTCTCAACTGGATCAAGGAGGAGATGGCCCAGGTAACCAACCTGGAGAAGAAGGCCGGTTCTCTGGCTGATATGCTGGTGGGCGCAGACGTGTTCATCGGCGTCTCCGCTCCCGGCACCGTCACCACGGAGATGGTGAAGACTATGAACAAGGATTCTGTCATCTTCGCCTGCGCCAATCCCACCCCGGAGATCTTTCCGGAGGATGCCAAGGCCGGCGGCGCGGCGGTGATCGCCACAGGCCGCAGCGATTTCCCCAACCAGATCAACAACGTGCTGGCCTTCCCCGGTATCTTCCGTGGGACCTTCGACGTGCGGGCCAGCGATATCAACGAGGAGATGAAGGTTGCCGCCGCCAACGCTCTGGCGGAGCTGATCTCCGATGAGGAGCTGAGCGCGGACTATATCATCCCCAAGGCATTTGACAAGCGGGTAGGCCCGGCGGTGGCCAAGGCGGTGGCCGAGGCGGCACGGAAGTCCGGCGTAGCCCGGATCTAAGGGAGGATTTGAAAATGTTTGATCCCAAGACTGTCAGGCTGGGCATCGCCCCTATTGGCTGGTGCAACGACGACATGCCGGAGCTGGGTGCGGAGAACACCTTCAGGCAGACCGTCAGCGAAATGGCGCTGGCCGGGTTCACCGGATGCGAGATCGGCAACAAGTACCCCAGCGACCCGGCGGAGCTGAAAGCCCAACTGGATCTGCGGGGGATGCGGATCGCCAGCCGGTGGTTCTCCTCCTTCCTGATTACAAAGCCCTACGAGGAAGTGGAGGCGGATTTTGTCCGGGAGCTGGAATTCCTGGCTGCCGTGGGCGCTGACCGGATCAACGTCAGCGAGCAGAGCTATTCCATTCAGGGGCAGATGGATACGCCGGTGCTTACCGGCAATCACAAGCACGTGATGGATGAGCGGGAGTGGGGCCTGCTGTGCGATGGCCTCAACAGGCTGGGCAAGGCCGCCGCGGACCGGGGCTTCAAGCTGTGCTTCCACCACCATATGGGCACCGTGGTCCAGACGGCGGAGGAGACGGACCGGATGATGGCCAACACCGACCCCCGGTACGTGTTCCTGTGCTATGATACCGGCCACTTCACCTTCGCCGGGGAGGACCCGCTGGCGATGCTGAAAAAATATGTGGACCGGATTGGTCATGTACATCTGAAGGATATGCGGCTGCCCGTAATGGAGGAGGCCAGGAAGAATCACTGGAGCTTCCTTCAGGCGGTGCGGAATGGGGCGTTCACTGTCCCCGGCGATGGAAACGTTGATTTTGATCCTGTATTTAAGGTGCTTTCTGACGCCGGATACCAGGGCTGGCTTCTGGTGGAGGCAGAGCAGGACCCCGCCAGGGCGGATCCGCTGCTCTACGCGCAGAAGGCCAGGGCGTATATTCGGGAACATACCGGGCTGTGAGTGCGAGGAGAAACAGATATGACCTATTTTAACAGAAACGCGGAACTGAAGCCGGGATACAATACCTACATCGATACCTCTGTGGACGATATGGGGACCCAGATGGACGTGGGCCTGCTGGTGATGGAGGATGGAGATACCTTTATTTTTGAGGAGCCTTTGAAGGAGATCGCCGTGCTGCTCTTCGCCGGGAAGGTAACTTACCGCTGGAACGGGGAAACCGCAGAAGCGGAGAGGCCCGACTGCTTCCATCACGAGGCTTACTGCCTGCTGGCCTGCAAGGGGACGAGGATCGAGCTGACGGCCCACGGGCACAGCGAGCTGTATATCCAGAAGGCCCTCAACGAGCGGGACTATACGCCTGTGATGTATACCCCTGAGACCATCCAGACCCAGCACGCGGGAGCCAACGGAGAACTGCTGGGGGCCATGCGGCGGGAGATCAAGACTTTCTTCGACTACGAAAACGCCCCCTTCTCCAACATGGTGCTGGGGGAGGTGCTGAACTTCCCCGGAAAGTGGTCCTCCTATCCGCCCCACCACCATCCCCAGCCGGAGGTATATTTCTACCGCTTCGACTACCCGGACGGCTTCGGCGCGGGCTTCGCCAACGGGGAAATTTATAAAACGGGCCACAACGGCCTGGCGGTCATCAACCACGGCTTCCACTCCCAGACCGCCGCGCCGGGATACGCCATGTGCTACGCCTGGGGCATCCGGCATCTGGAGGGGGACCCCTGGAAAAAGACCCGCATCGACGACCCCGAACACGCCTGGCTGTGGAAGCCGGACGCAAATGACCATATCTACCAGGGTTGAGCGGCAGTTCTTCGGAGGAGCCCCCCAGCACGGCGTGAGCCGTGCGGCCGACTTTAGACCGCGAATAACAGCGCGAAGCGTCCGCTTCGCGCCGCAGGCACCAAAGGTCTGATGAAGACGACCGTCAGAAGCCCCCAAGAGCAAGCGAAGCTTGCGGTAAAAAGTTCCTTTTGATACTTTTCCTTTCAAGGAAAAGTATGTATACCGACAAAAAGGAGGCACCCCATGAAAACCATTCGACTGACCATGGCGCAGGCCCTGGTCCGGTTCCTGGAGAACCAGTACATCAGTTATGACGGTATCGAGCATCCCTTTGTGGAAGGCGTCATTATGCTTCCCGGCCACGGCAATGTGGTGGGTCTGGGTCAGGCTCTGGCCCAGGAGGCCCATCGGATGCAGGTCTGGCAGGGCAAGAACGAGCAGGGCATGGCCCACACCGCCGTTGCCTTCGCCAAGCAGTGCAAGCGGAAGAAGATCATCGCCGTCACCTCCTCGGTAGGCCCCGGCGCGGCCAACATGGTCACCGCCGCCGCCACCGCCACCGCCAACAACATTCCCGTGCTGATCCTGCCCGGCGACGTGTATGCCTGCCGCCAGCCCGACCCCGTCCTGCAGCAGGTGGAGCAGACCTATGATCTGAGCCTGTCCACGAACGACGCGTTCCGGCCTGTGTGCCGGTACTGGGACCGGGTGGTCCGTCCCGAGCAGCTTATGAGCGCCATGCTCAGCGCCATGCGGGTGCTGACCGATCCGGCCAACACCGGTGCGGTGTGCGTGGCCATGCCCCAGGACGTAGAGGGCGAGGCCTACGACTATCCCGAGAGCTTTTTTGCCAAACGGGTTCACCGTCTGGCACGGCGGGAGCCGGAGGCGGAGATCATTGCCGAAGCGGCGGAGATCGTCAGGAACGCCAGGCGTCCCATGCTCATCTGCGGCGGCGGCGTGCGGTACAGCGAGGCCCATGAGGAGTTCAGGAAGTTTGCCGAGACCACCGGCATCCCCTTCGCGGAGACTCAGGCGGGCAAGAGCGCTATCGTCTGGGACCATCCCCTGAATCTGGGCGGCGTAGGCGTGACGGGCTGCTCCGCCGCCAACGAGATCGCCAGGGAGGCGGACGTGGTCATCGGCGTGGGTACCCGGTACACCGACTTCACCACCGCCTCCAAGTGGCTGTTCCGTGAGGATGCCAGGTTCATCAATATCAACGTCTCCGAGTTCCAGGCGCTGAAGCTGGACGCGCTGCCGGTGGTAGCCGACGCCAAGCGGGCTCTGCCCGCCCTGCTGGCGGCTGTGGGGGGATACAAGGCTCCCTATACCAACGAGGTCAGCGAGGCCCGGAGCCGCTGGCAGAAGGAGCTGGACCGGCTGGACGCCATTGCCTTCGGCGAGGGCTATGTGCCGGAGATCAACGACGCCAACGCGGAGTCCGCATTCCGCTTTGCCCGGGATCTGGACGCCAGCCTCACCCAGACGGAGGTGCTGGGGTGCATCAACCACTGCATCAATCCCGAGGACGTGGTCATCGGCGCGGCGGGCTCCCTGCCCGGCGATATGCAGCGCATGTGGCGGCCCCGGGCGGTGGATACCTACAACATGGAGTACGGCTACTCCTGCATGGGCTATGAAATCTCCGGCGCGCTGGGCGTAAAGTACGCCATCGGCGATAAGGACGTGTATGCCATGTGCGGTGACGGCAGCTTCATCATGCTCCACGCCGAGCTGCTGACGGCTGTGCAGGAGCATAAAAAGATCAATATCTGTCTCTTCAACAATGCCAGCTACGGCTGCATCAACAATCTCCAGGTGGGCCACGGCAACGATACTCTCTGCACCGAGCTGCGCTGGCGGGGTGAGGACGGGAAGTTCTCCGGCGCGTTTATGCCGGTGGACTTCGCCAGGATCGCCGAGGGCTACGGCTGTAAAGCCTATACCATTCACAGCCTTTCCGAGCTGAAGGACGCCATCGCCGACGCTAAGAAGGTGGAGGGCGTGCCGGTGCTGTTCGACATCCGGGTGCTGCCCAAGTCCATGACCGACGGCTACGGCGCCTGGTGGCGTGTGGGCGACACAGCGGTTTCCGAAAACCAGCGGAATCTGGACGCCTATCAGGATCATCTGGCCCATGTGAAGGACGCAAGAAAGTATTAAAAAGAGGAGATAACACCATGCTCAAAATCGGCATCATCGGCTGCGGGGCCATCGGGAAGGACCACTGCCGCCGGATCATTGAGACCGTTCCCGGTGCAACCGTGGTTGCTGTCAGCGACTATGTGGCTGCCGCCGCCGACGAGACGGCGGCCAGGTACGGCATCCGTTCCTTCGGGAACGACTGCGACGGCATGATCGCAGACCCCGAGGTGGAGGCGGTGGTCATCACCTCCATCGACCCCACCCATCACGACTACGTGATGAAGGTATTGAAATACGAAAAGTGGTGCTTCTGCGAGAAGCCCCTGAGCCAGAACGCCAGGGACTGCGAGGAGATCATCGCCCGGGAGCAGGAGATCGGCAAACGGCTGGTCCAGGTGGGCTTCATGCGCCGGTACGACCGGGGCTACGCGGAGATGAAGCGCGTCATCGACTCCGGCGAGCTGGGTGCGCCCCTGCTCATCAAGGCCTGCCACCGCAACGTGTCCCAGGGCCCCGGCTTCAAGACGGAGAACGGCGTGACCAACGTGGCCATCCACGAGCTGGACATCTGCCGCTGGCTGCTGGGAGACGAGTACGAGGACGCCCAGTGCGTCCGGGTCCGCCAGTCCGCCAACTCCGACAAGGGCTATGATAACCCCCAGGTGATGCTCATGCGCACCAAAAAGGGCTGCTTCATCGACGTGGAGGTCCAGGTGGCCGACGGCTACGGATATGATATCCAGTGCGAGGTGGTCTGCGAGAACGGCACCGTGAAGCTGCCCGACCCCTACGCCGTGGTCCGCCGCTCCCGCCCCGCCGGGTGGGACAGCGTGAACCCCGCCGAGTCCATGCCCATCATGACCGATTGGAAGGAGCGCTTCATCGAGGCCTACGACATCGAGTTCTGCCGCTGGGTCCAGTCCGTTGAGGAGGGCAGACTCACCGGTCCCTCCGCCTGGGACGGCTACGTGGCCTGCGTGGCCGGGGACGCGCTGAACGCCTCCCGTGGCACCAGCCAGTTCCTGAAGGTGGAGACCATCGAGAAGCCCGCTATGTATTGCTGAAATAGAGGAGTCCGCGCGGCGCTGTCAGCGCTGCGCGGATTCCTTTGCTTTGTCGTTGACAAAGGCAACCACTGGCTATGCCAGTGGGAAAAAAGAGCTTAAAGCGAGGGGAAAAGTAGACAAGAAAAGACCTCCAAGATAAAGTAAAGTCGAGGTTTGCCGACTAAACAGCAAAATCAAGGAGGACTTTCCCATCGTGGCCGTTCCCCGAAGGAGGATAATGTCCGCAGCCTATGAAGCGGAGCAGGCAGAATTGAAACAGTCCGTTGAAAGTCTGAGCGTCATTGTAGAGGCATCCGAAGCGCAGGCTGTCAATGTCAGAAGTTTTCTGAAAATTGTAAAGAAGTACACCGAGCCGACAGCGTTGACTCCCCAACTCCTGCATGAATTTGTGGACAAGATCGTTGTCCACGAAGCCGACAAGTCCAGCGGCCACCGCATCCAGCGGATTGACGTACACTACAACTTTATCGGGGAGGTTGATTTTTCCCCGGAATTTCGCAGGTAAAAGAAGTAACAGCATGGCGCTGTTGCACCAAACTGTTACTTCCCTCCGAAATATCAAAATGTTCTTTATGCGTGGAAAGCCTTGATATTACAGTGTTCCTATTAAAACTCATTCATATGATTGAGACGCCGGAGGATTCGTTTCCCATGGGGAACCGGCGCCGAATCACAGCACAGGCAGGGTTTACGGAACGATACGGGGTCCCGATTTTCTTTGCCGTCGCCCCGGGACTTCCGTTTTGCGCGGCTTTGTGCTATACTGAAACCGTTCAATGGTTTTGACCAGATGCCAACGCCAGTGGAGGTACAACGATGGATTTTATGGAAGCGATCAAACGCCGTCACGCGGTCCGCAGCTATGAGGACCGGCCCATCGCCGCAGACGCGCGGCATGAGATGCAGGAGCTTCTCTCCCAGCTGAATCTGGAGAGCGGGCTGAGCATGCAGCTCGTCTTGAACGAACCCAAGGCGTTCAGCGGCTTTATGGCCCATTACGGAAAGTTTTCCGGCGTGAAGAATTACATTGCCCTGATCGGGAAAAAGGGCCCCGGGCTGGACGAGGACTGCGGCTGTTATGGGGAAAAGGCGGTGCTGAGAGCCCAGCTGCTGGGGCTGAACACCTGCTGGGCGGCTATGACCTATCAGAAGGTCCCGGGCGCGCTCCGGATCGCCCCCGGGGAGAAGCTGGCTGCGGTAATCGCCCTCGGCTACGGCACGACCCAGGGCGCGGCCCATCCGGTAAAGCCGGTCGAGCGGCTCTGCGCGGCGGACGGGCCGATGCCCCCGTGGTTCCGCCGGGGCATGGAGGCGGCCCAGCTGGCCCCTACCGCCATGAACCAGCAGAAGTTCCATTTTTCGCTCAGG
>OFFJ01002313.1_pt1 | contig 12324 bp, 11 predicted proteins | sample 1521261 | NCBI WGS metagenome assembly OFFJ01 (sample SAMEA3504122, study PRJEB24116) | mouse gut metagenome | biome: mouse gut; feature: mouse-associated habitat; material: faeces | place: Denmark | collected 2011 | reverse complement strand
AAACTACATTTTTTCCTCGGCCTTTTTTTACATTTTATCACTGGCGCTGACACTGGCAGACAGAGGTGTGACGGATTGGCTATCCGGCATGGCCCAGGGGGTAGATCTCTGGTGCGCTCAAATCGTCCTTGATCTGAGAAAAGGAAATCCTGCGTTGAAGCTCCATGCTATCCTCCCCTGCGAGGGGCAGGAGCGCAAGTGGACAGCTTCAGCGCAGGAACACTATCGCTCAATTTTGGCGCAGGCCAACGAGATTGTTTATGTGGGACAGGGGTACAGCCGGGATTGTATGCTGGAACGGAACCGATACCTGGTGGATCACTCCTCTATCTTGTTGGCGGTCTATAACGGAACGTGGCGTAGCGGCACTGGCGCAACTGTCCGCTATGCCCAAAAACTGAATAGGGAAATCATAACCCTCGACCCTATCACGCGAATTTTATCAAAATCACATCCGGCAGATTGAAAAAAAGCCCAGTTTATGTTACAATCCAATGTATCTGACATATTTCTGAAAGATGCGGAATTGTTCACATAGGAGGAAGCTGCTTTATGGCCGACGTAAAGAAAGAGCAGGAACGCGAGGAACTCCACCGGGCGATTTGGGCCATCGCCGACGAACTGCGGGGAAGCGTGGACGGCTGGGATTTCAAGAGTTATGTGCTTGGCACGATGTTCTACCGCTATATCTCGGAAAACCTGACGGAGTACATAAACGCCGATGAAATTGCGGCGGGCAACACCGGCTTTGACTATGCCCAACTCTCGGACGATGTGGCAGAGGAGGCGCGGGCGGACATGGTATCCGTCAAGGGCTTTTTTATGTTGCCCTCAGAGCTGTTTTGTAACGTCCGGGGCAGAGCACCCCAGGACGAGAATTTGAACGAGACACTGGAAAGAGTTTTCCATCACATTGAGGACTCCGCCAAAGGCAGCGAGTCAGAGAAGTGCTTTTCCGGCCTCTTTGATGATTTCGATGTGAACAGCAACAAACTGGGGGCCACTGTCCCTAAACGAAACGAAAAGCTGGTGAAACTGCTCAACGGCGTTGCTGGAATGAACCTGGGTGCTGTCCACGGCCACAGCATCGACACCTTTGGCGACGCTTACGAATTTCTGATGGCGATGTATGCCTCCAATGCCGGAAAGAGCGGCGGCGAATTTTTCACGCCCTCTGATGTGTCGGAGCTGCTGACCCGTTTGGGGACCGTAGGAAAAACAAAGGTCAATAAGGTTTATGACCCCGCCTGCGGCTCCGGTTCCCTGCTTTTGAAAGCCCGGAAGGTATTAGGCAAAGGAGGAGTACAGCGGGGTTATTATGGGCAGAAAATCAATATCACTACCTACAACCTCTGCCGCATCAATATGTTCCTCCATGATGTCGGTTTTGATAAATTCGACATTGCCTGCGAGGACACGCTGACCGAACCCCAGCACTGGGATGACGAACCCTTTGAGCTGATTGTCTCTAATCCACCCTACTCCATCAAATGGGCGGGGGATGATGACCCCATCCTAATCAACGACCCCCGTTTCTCCCCAGCTGGAGTACTGGCTCCAAAGTCAAAGGCTGACTTGGCTTTTATCATGCACTCTTTGGCTTGGCTGGCCTCCAACGGGACGGCGGCTATTGTCTGTTTCCCTGGTATTATGTACCGAGGCGGTGCGGAGCAGAAAATTCGCAAGTACCTGATTGACAACAACTTCATCGACTGCGTTATTCAGCTCCCGGCAAACCTGTTCTTTGGGACAAGTATCGCCACCTGCATCATGGTGATGAAGCGTGGCAAAGCGGACAACAAAATGCTTTTTATCGACGCCTCCGGCGAGTGTATCAAGGTGACGAACAACAACCGGTTGACGGCGGAGAACATCCAGCGCATCGTGTCTGTATTTGCCGGGCGGGAGGAAATCAAGCACTTTTCCCATCTGGCGGAGTATGAGGAAATTGTGGAGAATAACTACAATTTGTCCGTGTCTACCTATGTGGAGGCGGAGGATACTCGGGAGAAGATCGACATCGTGAAGCTCAATGCCGAGATTGAAGAGATTGTGACGCGGGAACAGGTTTTACGGGATGAGATCGATAAGATTATCAGAGAGATAGGAGCGGATGGCGATGAGGCTATCTGACGTGCTATCAAAACCTCCAGTGAGTAGGTTCGAGCAAGTAGATAATTTTTTAGGAAAAACGAAACTGAACTGCGGGAAACAGCGAAAAGTCAATGTTGGGATCGTTGGCCTTACATATTTTTGCAAACATTGTGATGATGATATGACTTTCGTTTCTGATAATGAATTGTTCTGCATCGGCATAAATGATTGTCGGGTCAGCATTGACTGTGTGCTGAGGTGTCCGCGCTGTAGGGAATTAGTGCCAGTGTGGTTTTTAGTGGAAAGCAAGGAAAATATGTTGGGAGCCGCTCCAGAGGTGCGGGTGCTGAAACGCACGGAACGGCTAACAGAATATGTCCTTTTGAGGAGGGGACAGCACCCAACGTATTCCGAATGGCTGGAAAAGGCGGATAGAGCCTACCGTGACGAATTGGGGGCTGGTTCTATCGTGTATCTGCGGAAAATTTTAGAAGCCGCTACGATACAAAGGGCAGAAGGTTTGGGAATAGCAACGAAAAAGGAAAACGGCGCATCAAAACCCTTCAAGGAAATACTGGATAAGGTCGAAGCTACAGACCCTATTATTCCAAACGAGTTCTCGGAGAACGGTTATAAGCTATTCGGAGAACTGAGTGATGTAGTGCATGGAGACTATGATGAGCAGGCTGGGCTAAAAAAGTATAGCTCTCTTCGCAGGCTGGTGGTCGGAGTACTTGATAAAATCAAGAATTCTCAAGAGATCGCTGGAGCAAAAACTGCTCTTGGCTGGAGCGAGGGCAGGGAGGCGCAAGTATGAATCACTTAGAAAAGCTGCTTCGGGAACTTTGCCCGGACGGGGTGGAGTATAAGAAACTGGGAGATATTGCAGTTGATATCTACCGTGGTTCAGGGATAAAGCGGGAACAAGTGACGGAAACAGGCGTCCCATGTGTTCGATATGGAGAAATCTACACGACCTACGGGATTTGGTTCAATAAATGTGTTTCTCACACAGATGCCAGTGTAGTCAGCAGCCCGAAATATTTTGAGCACGGCGATATTTTATTTGCTATCACTGGTGAGAGCGTCGAAGATATTGCGAAATCCTGTGCCTATGTCGGCCATGAAAAATGTCTTGCGGGCGGGGATATCGTAGTATTGAAACATAAGCAGGACCCGAAGTATCTTAGTTATGCTTTAGCCACGACTGACGCGCAGAGGCAGAAAAGCAGTGGAAAGGTGAAAAGCAAGGTCGTACATTCCAGCGTTCCGGCTATCAAAGATATTGTAATCCCCATTCCCCCTCTGCCTGTACAGAGTGAAATTGTCAAGATTCTTGACAATTTCACGGAGCTTACAGCGGAGCTTACAGCGGAGCTTACAGCGGAGCTTACAGCGAGAAAGAAACAGTATGAATACTATCGGGATAAGTTGCTGACCTTTGGTGTCTACGAGGGGATTTGTGATTGCCAGTGGCGGACACTCGGAGAAGTGTGTTCTCTCAAGGCAGGAAAAGCAATTCCTGCACATGAGATTTTTTCGGAAAAAACTTCCGTATATTCTGTGCCTTGTTATGGCGGTAATGGCTTACGCGGTTATGTCAAACTGGCAAATCAACAGGGCGAGAAATCTCTCATAGGGCGTCAGGGGGCGTTATGCGGAAATGTTTGTTACGCAACAGGTGATTACTATACCACAGAACACGCTGTCGTTGTAACAGATAAGGGGCATTTTATCCTCATGCTGGTGGCAAAGTATCACGATGGGAATTGCAAGGATAAAGAAATCCTGGTGGCGATTGATAAGGCGATCAAGTCCAGTTTGCAGCTCAGGTCTAAAAAGGAACTGATTGAGAATTTCATTGCAACGATCAATACAAGCACCGATGTCAACGCAGACTGGCAGCGCTTTGTCAGGGAGCAGCGGGAGGTTGATATTCAGGCTTTAATCCAGGAGGAAAAACTGAAGCCGGAAGAAACCAGAAAGTTTGTTGAGAACGCTTTCCGGGATGGCATTCTCAAAACGACCGGTACAGATGTTGACCGACTGCTGCCGCCTGTTTCCCGTTTCGGCGGCGGTGGCTCCCGCGATAAGAAAAAACTGACCGTGATTGATAAGCTAAAAGCGTTTTTTGAAAAATATTTCGGGCTGGTCAGTCCGACTGAACCTGTCCCCGAACACAAAGTTGTGAATTATCAAGACATGGTGGATAATACTCCGTTGGGAATGGTAGCCGAAGAAGCTGTCCCGTATGGAGATGAGGAATGATAGCAGGCACAAGGCGCTCAACCGTAAAAAGTTGGGCGCTTTTCTTTTGCCCAAAATCAAAGAGGAGGACTACCCCATGAGCGACAAACTGGACAAACTCCGGCAGGAGCGTGACAAGGCGGAGCGGCATCTTCGCAAAGCCGCCAATGATGAAAAGGCCCTTGCCCATGAGATGGTGAGGCTGACAAGAGCAGAGCGGACGCATCGCCTCTGCACCCGCGGCGGTATGCTGGAGACCTTCATCCGGGAACCGTCCCTGCTGACCGACGATGATGTGATGGAACTGCTGACCTTCCTGTTCCACGGCGAGGCGGCGCAGAAAAAGCTGGGGATGCTGATAGAGCGCCGGAGGGAAACAGCCGGACGGGGGACTTGCTGAAACCCTTGGCTCTGGACAAGGGCGCAACTATACACCGATAAATCGGTGCGTTGCGTTCTCCGAAGGCTCCTGCGGAGGGCTTGATGCTCATTCCGGCATGGCCTCCATTCCCATCCAGGGGGCGCTGCGCTCCCCCTGCGCTGGCTTCGCCAGCTACCCCTTTGCGGACTTGCGGGAGCGGAGACAAACCGCTTCGCGCTTTATCTCCGCCTCCGCAAGTGTTGTTATGACCGATTGGCAGAGCAGCCGGTCGATCTTTTTTGCTGGCATCGAAAGGAGGTTTGCCCACCATGCCATGCCCACACTACGACATAAAAATCGTCCAGCGGAGCAAGCGGCAGTCCGCTGTTGCCGCCGCCGCTTACCAGTCCGGCGACCGGCTCTTTTCCGAATACGACCAGCGGCAGAAGTCCTACTCCGAGAAACAGGGCATCGTCCATACGGAGATACTTCTGCCGGAAAACGCCCCGCCCGGATACGCAGACCGCAACACTTTATGGAACGCCGTTGAAGCCGTGGAGAACCAATGGAACTCTCAGCTTGCCCGGCGTTTTATCATGGCACTGCCAAGGGAGTTGTCACGGGAAAAACAAATCCGGCTCATGCGGGAATACTGCCAGGCGCAGTTTGTCTCCAAGGGCATGATTGCCGATTTTGCCATTCACGACAAGGGCGATGGCAATCCCCACGCCCATATCCTCCTCACCCTCCGCTCAATGGACGAGCAAGGCCGCTGGCTGCCGAAGTGCCGCAAGGAATATGTCCTTGATGAACACGGCCAGCGCATCAAAATGAAAAACGGCGAATGGAAAAGCCGGAGGGTCAACACCGTTGACTGGAACGAGCAGAAGTACGGCGAGATATGGCGGCATGAATGGGAGGTCATACAGAACCGCTACCTTGAAGCGGCCGGACGGCAGGAGCGTGTCGATCTGCGCTCCTTTGAACGGCAGAACAATCCTCACGCCCCGCAGGTCCACCTCGGCCCGTCTGCCTCCGCTATGGAACGCCGAGGCATACAGACCAACCTCGGCAACCTGAACCGGGAGATCGTATCCGCCAACCGCCTCTTTGACTCCATCCGCCGGGTCATCCGGGATTTGAAAAACTGGCTGGCCGACCTCTCCGAAAAAATCGGGGAGCAGACGGAGCAGAAGCCGGAGGAACAGAACCTTGCCGAAGTCCTCTCCGCCTATATGACGCTCCGCCATGACGGGCGTTCTGACTGGTCGAGGGCCGGACAGACAAAGGCCCAGGTCAACGATCTGAAGAAGATGTCGGCGGCAATCATCTTCTTGCAGTCCCATGACATCACCACCGTTCAAAAACTGGGGGCGCATCTGGACGAGGCCAGGGCAACCGCAAACGGCCTGCGTAATCAAATCAGGAGCAACGACAGATGCACTTCTACCATTGACGCCATCATAGAGGCCGCCGCAGTTGTCCGGGAGTTGAAGCCCCTACACGACCAGTATATGAAAATCGGCTGGAAGTCAAAGAAAGAGAAGTTCGCCGGGGAACACGCTGACGAGCTGCAGAGGTTCAACCGGGCGTTTCGGCTTTTGAAAAAGTACGAGGTCACTCTCCCGCTTGATGTGAAACCGCTCCGGACGGAGCAGGTCGCACTGAAGAAATCCAGCGCAGACCTGACCGCCCAGCTTGAAGCGGTGCAGGCCAGTCTTGACGAGTTGAAACAGGTGCGCTGGTGTGTCCGTCAGGTCTTGCCGGATGCCCTGCCCACCATTATTGACGGGAAGAAGTCGGTGCTGGAACAAATCGAAGCCAATCAGCGAAAAGCACAGCAGGCACGGGAACAGAGCCAGACTCGACAGAGAAAACAGGACAAAGGCCACACTCAAGGCCTCTGATTTTCGGAAAGCAAATCAGAGGCCTTTTTCGTTTCTGGGCATACCATACTTTTAAGTATGCCCGGTCTTACATAGTAAGATAAGGTGAAGTCTTACCGATTAAATTGAGCAATCAAAGCTGAACTCAATGCCGATAACGATGACACTTGTCCCAATCCACTATACTCAAAGTTTTGTGTTATCGTATTCCATTCCATGAAGCCCAAAAGATGCTCCACCTCTGACCCATCCGCTTTCTTTCGCACTATTTTGGAGGCATCTTCTTCAAAAGAAAGTATCCTGATAAGCCGCTCACTTGCACCAGCATCAATATTTATCAGCAATCCATACTTCGCGTTAGAAACGAGATTGTAGCCCACGAGTTGTGACCACTGATTTAACCCTGCTGCATCTATCAGTTTAACTTCCAATATAACAATTTCAAAATGCGACCCATTCGTCACAACACCAAATATATCCAGATTTAGTGGCGGTGTTGCTTCTGCATAGGTTTCTATGCAAGCACATTCTGCTGGATGCTCCCTAATAAGTTCTTTCAGTTTGCTGGTCAGCTCGCCACTTTTCCAAAAAATTTTAATATCGTCAATACCGCCTGCTCTAAAATTGCTTTGCAGTTGGGATTCAATATGACGAATAATTTCTGGATAGTGTGCGACCTCGTTCTTCGCTCTCCTCATTTCAAATCTGCCTCCGTTATGGCTCTGACCTTAATTTTGTAAGGATTATCTGGGCATTTTTGAATGAGTTTCTTATATACCTTCGGATTGTTAGGGCCAACGAGAGCGCCATAAACACCCATTTGGATAACAATCGGAGTAAATAAATCGGGGCGCATGATAAGTACTTCTGCATCAGGATGGCTTTTTAGGTACTCACTTATGATTGTATCCTTTGAGCCTTTTGGACGAAGTCCATTAAGCTGATTTGTCACAGCCGCAATAAGGTAAGCCAGAGCCAAGATTACCTTGTTCATTGGATACCCTGCACCCAAACCATTACTGTAAAGGAGGTCGGTCTCACTACTTCCATACAAATCAGCAATTTTCACCGACACAGTACGATATGTGCGATTTTGATAAATTGGGGCGGATGCCAAAATTGTCTGAATTTCAGAGATACGCCCCTTCACCAAAACAGGAAATGGATTGATGCAGTATTGAGCATTTGCAAGTAACTTGTTTACTTCACCATACGGAGCATGATCACATGATAGAACAGCACAAACATGGCGATTATGCAAATAGTGTCCGCCTCTGATAACATCGGGAAGAAGCGGACTGTCCTCGTCACAGTGAACACAAGTCACAGATGGCAATTTGATTTCCCGTTCATCACACGGGATTGCAACATTCTCCTCCGCTTCTAATTTCTTGTTTTCGCGAGCGGAGAGAACTTTTGATGTAAATGCAAAAGCACCAAACTTCTCATACTGGTCTAAATAAACTCGTAATTTGAACCCCTTTTTCCACCTTTTATCATATGGATTACTGCCACAATGAAAGTTGGGGTGATTCCATAGAATCTGGTCTGGATAACAGCCAATACTATGTAACAGCTTGCAAAGTGAACATACAAAATCAAATTCAAAACCAGAGATTTCAAAGGAAACCATCTGCTTGTCATCATTAAAGCGCCTATGAGAACGCTTTGTGCTGCCTATAGTATCTGCTAAACCTGCGATAAACCGCCGTTTCAAGTTGTCATCAACCAACTCTGGAACAATTTTGCTAATATTAGCGTGTTTTCTTATTTCGCCTTCACACCGAATACCATATCCCTCTAATTCGGAACGAAGTGTACTCATATCGCCTTCACAGAGGATATTCCACACGCCACTGACGGAAGTATCATAGGACACCGAGATGCCATAAATCACCCTAAACATAGGGCTTACTAATTTCATAACATCACGAGAAATCTCGCCTGCTCTTTTGGGATTTGCTTCGTATGACCCCCACTGTTTGAAAGGAAGCCGAATTTTGAAAACATCTTCGGCGTTTCCCCAGATACCGCCACCAATAATCAATCCTAAAATATATGCCTTATCAGTATTCATCATTGCTTAATGCTCCCTTCGCAAAAAACCTGCTGCATAATCGCCAAAGCAATCGCATTTGCCATATTAACAGGAACCGCATTACCAATGACTTTGTACATAGCTGTAATATTTTTCAAACTGTCATCAATAAAAACATAGTCGTCAGGGAAAGTTTGGATACGAGCAATTTCCCTGATAGTAAAACGGCGGTTTTCTACTGGGTGGACTATACCGCAATTCTCCGGCTGTGCCGATGCCGTAATTGTCCCACAAATCTCGTTCCGAGAAAAGCGGCGATAAAAATTAGGCGAATGGTATTTCTTCATGTTGTCCCTAATTCGCTTGAATCGTGGAGCTAAATGTTCATAAGGAACATCCTTCCAAGACCCGCCCTCTGGAATGTATGAAATCATCTCTAAAGCTTGCGGCGAAAGAGGCCAATCAACCTGATGTGTTGCATCATCGGGAACAGGCAACACATTCCCCAGTGTTAAGCCATCTTTGGACTGCTTGTCTGGAAATACGAATGTAATATTCAAATCTTTGCGGACACCGACAAATAAAACTCGTTGCCGGTTTTGTGGGACTCGATAATCAGACGCATTAATAAGTCGGTGGACAACATTGTAACCGACACCGTTCATTGTTGAAAGGTCGGATACAATAACTTCCGCCAAATTCCGACCATCGATATACTTTGTTGATAAAAGACCTCTAACATTCTCAAAAACAATAACTTTTGGCATTTTCTTTTCGATGATACGCAAACATTCTTTGTACAGCATACCACGAGAATCATGCACCCCCCGCCTGTTGCCAGCACTCGAAAAAGGTTGGCAAGGGAAGCCAGCAGTCAGTATATCACAGTCTGGAATCTCGTCAGCGTTAACCGTCATAATATCGCGGCCATCAATCTCGCCTAAATTAAGACGGTATACAGCCTGCGCATCACTATCAAAATCGTTTGCCCAGATGACATTGAAACCAGCCCGCATAAAGCCACAATCCAAGCCACCGCAACCAGAAAACAGCGAAACCATCTTCGGGCCATTCATAGTTATGTTATCTATCATAGTCTTTACCTCGCAATTCTGAAAACACTTATGCTTTAAGTCCGATACCATAACACCATGAATGAACATATCGCTAATACAATCAAAGGCTTTTCCCCAAGAAAATGATTGCATTGGTATCAGCTATTACCGACTTCTTCGTTTTTTTCGGAAGAACGGACATAACGGATTATATCTGCTAAATCACAGTCAAGTGCATAACAAATGCGAGCCAGAACATCAAGGTCGGGTCTTTTGATATCGTTTTTACAATATGCATTCAACTGGGTTCTTTGTAGGTTTGCTTTTGCAGCCAAGCTATTTTTGCTTATATGCCTTTCCAGCAAGTATTCGGCCAAAATAATATCAAAATGTCCATAATCAAGAGGCTCGCTCATTACATACCCCCCTTTTTTTCAATTATAGCAGAAAACCGGGATATGTACAGCTGTAATTATATGCAGGGGGATAAATGTTCTATCCTTAGCTATCGCGAGCGTCTGATTTTTAAAAAGAAAGTCAGGCGCTTTTTTCATTTCCGGGCATACCGGCCTTCCAGTATGCCCGGTCTACATACCGCAGGAAGGGAGGCATCCAAGAGCAGAACAGCGCATTTGCGGTATGCCATCTCACAGGAAAGGAAGTGAACACCCAAAATGAACGAGTATCAAAATTTCCCTTTGGAACCGCAGCCAATCGTCAGAAAGCCAAGCCTCCACACGGTCTCCATGACGGAACTCTATGACATGGCTTTCCCGCCGAGAACGCCGGTCATTGAAGGGCTGCTTTACAGCGGAACCTACCTCTTTGCCGGTTCCCCGAAGATTGGCAAGTCCTTCTTCATGTCCCAGCTGGGCTACCATGTCGCCACAGGCACTCCCCTCTGGGAGTACCCTGTCAGGCAAGGCTCTGTCCTCTACCTTGCGTTGGAGGACGATTATGGCAGACTGCAAGGGCGGCTCAACCAGATGTTTGGCGTGGAGGCTGTGGACGGTCTGCACTTTGCGACAAAGGCGAGGACACTGGCCGATGGGCTGAACGGACAGCTTGAAGAATTTCTCCAATGCCACCCGGACACGAGGCTGATCATCGTGGACACTTTGCAAAAGGTCAGGGAGGCTGGCAACGAGAATTACAGCTACTCAATGGACTACCAGAACATCACCGCCCTGAAGCTGTTCAGCGACAGGAACAATGTGGCGATTCTGGTGGTACACCACACAAGGAAGATGGAGGCCAGCGACAGCTTCGACATGATCTCCGGCACGAACGGTCTGTTGGGGGCGGCGGACGGGGCGTTTATCCTGCAAAAGAAAAAGCGCACCGACCCGACCGCCACCATGCAGATTGTCGGACGGGACCAGCAGGACCAGGAACTCACCCTTGCGTTCCATCAGGAGCGATGTGTCTGGGAACTGACGAGGGCGGAGAAGCCCATCATCAGGAAAACCGTGGAGCCGTTCATCCTGAAAATCGCCGGGTTCATGTCCGGGCGCGGCGAGTGGACGGGGACCGCCAGCGAACTCATTGGCCTTGTGCCGGACATCGGCATGAAGGCCAACACGCTGACCCGCAAGCTGAATGTCAATGTGTCGAGCCTGTTCAACGATTTCGGCATCGTCTATATCGGCAACCAGCGGACAAGCGACCGCAAGACTTTCACCCTGCTCCGAAAACAGGAGCCGGAGACTGGTGACGGTATGACGATGAATGACGATTAAATCAGGTATGCCCCGCCCTATAAAATACCGTCATTTATCGTCACTATCGTCATTGAGGATTACACACAGGAAGGCATCCGGCGGGGTGTCTCCCATTTTTATGGAGGTATGCAGATGAGCAACGACACGACCAAGACCACCCAGACCAACAACAAGCAGGACGGCAGCTTCTCCATGCAGATGGACAACACCACCTATGTCATCGGTCTCCATTTCAGTAAGACCAGCAGGGAAACGCTGGAGGACAAGATAAAGCGGCTTATCCAGCGTGATGTGAAGGACGGCAATTTCTAATCCCGAAAAATTTTTGCGGGTGTTCCCTTTTTCTATCTTGACAAAACTCATCCGAAAGGCACGGTCGTTCTGGAATGTGGGAAAATGCTTCAGCGCGGCGGGTATGAGATAAAAATACTCAATACGATTGATTTTAAGCAGTCCATGAAGTACAACCCATTCCGCTATATCTACTGCGAGAACGACATTTTGAAGCTGGTCAACTGCATTATGGAGAACACCAAGGGCGAGGACAGCAAGGGCGGTGAAGATTTTTGGGCAAAAGCCGAAGCCCTCTACTATCAGGCGCTGATCGCCTACATCTGGTACGAAGCGCCGGAGGAAGAAAAAAACATGACCACCCTGCTGGAAATGCTCAATGCGTCCGAGGTGCGGGAGGATGATGAAAACTTCAAAAACGCCGTTGACCTGATGTTTGACGCGCTGGAAAAACGCGACCCACAACATTTTGCGGTGCGCCAGTATAAGAAATACAAAATGGCGGCGGGCAAAACAGCAAAATCGATCCTGATTAGCTGCGGCGCAAGAATGGCTCCCTTTGACATCCGGGAGGTGCGGGAACTGATGGAGGGCGACGAACTGGAACTTGAAAAGATTGGCGACCGCAAGA
>OFFJ01002312.1_pt1 | contig 12327 bp, 9 predicted proteins | sample 1521261 | NCBI WGS metagenome assembly OFFJ01 (sample SAMEA3504122, study PRJEB24116) | mouse gut metagenome | biome: mouse gut; feature: mouse-associated habitat; material: faeces | place: Denmark | collected 2011 | reverse complement strand
AAACAAAGACGCTGAACAAATTGTGTTCGGCGCTGGACTGCCGCCTGGAGGACATCGCGGAATACGTCCCCGACAAATAAACAGCTCTACGGTCTGCGGATGCAGAACTGTAGAGCTGTTCCAATTTTCGGGGCAGGGATAGACGACAAGACAGCCGTTTTCCCGCACCAGGAAAGCAGACAGAGGAATGGAGCGGCAGCAATCATTCCTCCGTCTGCTTTCGGAAGGGGCAAAAGGTATATACAGCCCCCGTCCCTCGTCCTCCGTCCCACCGCAGCAACATCAATGTGGAAGTTTGCACCGCAGATTATCCAACGCAGCCCACTCCGTTTTCTTTGCCCGTTTCTCCATCAGATGGAAGTGCGCCGCCGTCTCCAGGATGAGATGTTCGTCTTCATCTACGAAACCGTAACAGTAGAGCAGATAGGTCCTCTCCCTAGCGGAGATTTGCCCCAGGCCATTATGTAACTCGGGTAAGTCTCCGCTTGCAGAACAATCTTCTCTGGGGACTTTTCGTATATCTCAAATTGTTCGTCATTTGCCAGGGTAGTTAAATTGACCCCATCATCGGCCAGGATAATCCTGACTGTCTCCTTTATAAATTTCCTGATCCACCAGACGGCATAGGTCAGAAACTTTGTGCCACGCTCCGGATCAAAGCGGCCGATTGCCTCTATCAGACCGAAGTAGACCTCTTGAATGAGATCGTCTACATCAATGCGACCACTCCCGCTCTGCCCCCAAATTTTGTTGGCCTGCTTCTGAATAAAAGATAGATTGGCCTTAAGCAGCTGGTTCCGGGCTTCGGTGTCGCCGCCCTTGGCAAGTACACAGAGTTCCTCATTACTCATGCGCCGCCCTGGGGAGAGCTTTAAAGAGAGAAACAACGCCGGACCGGAAAGCGGACAGCTTGTCCGGGCCAAGAACGCTGGTGTCTACCGTATGTAAAATGGCGTCCATCATTTGTTCCGGTGTGATTTCAGTCAAAGACTTGTCCTACCCCTTTGTCAGCTTCGCCACCACCTGCGCCACGATCTCCTTAGTTGCCGCCTGCCTTGCCGCTAACTCGGAGGCCATATCTTTTTTCATATTTTGAGCATCACCATAGTGGTGGATATGCTCGCCACCGAGCGTGGCTGGAGCGACAGCGTATCCAATCTCTCCGCCAAGTTGCAGCGGGGTTCGCTGGTGAGTAATCCAAAGTTCGCAGCCATGATGCAGGAAAAGATCAATATGAAGGTGGACACCGCCGCCATCGACCAGGAAATTGCCAACTATGAAAAGCAATTGCGCCAGAGCTATTCCATTAAATCCAAACTGATGGAGGAAATCGACACCCTTGACCCAGATGACCGACACTACATTAAACGCAAAGCCGACCTTGACGACCGGCTTTACAAGATGTACGATAGAATAGAAGAGGTTGAGCCCCAGCTTGTCACCGCTAGAGTCAAAAAGCAGGCCATTGAAGCGGAAAAGCTGACTGGCGACAATATCTACAAAGTCCTGATTTATTTTGAAAAGCTGTATGCGGTGATGAACGAGGCGGTATCGATACAGTTTGATGTGCGTGTTGACTCTCGCCTTGACAATCAAGGGGTTAAACGGCTTTGTAATATAATCGACTGCACCCAATATCAGCCCACGCTGCTCATCGCTCACGTCGGAAAGACTTGTGATCAAAATGACCGGGACACTCTGGGTAATGATTTCCTCCTGCAATTTTTTCAGCAGCGTAAATCCGTCCATCCCCGGCATGACAACATCTAACAAAATACGGGAATAATCCTCACTGCTTGCACGGCGCAGCCCGTCCTCCGCCGTCTGAGCCACGGTAATCTCATATTCATCCTCCAAAATAGACCTCAATTTAGCCGCCTGAACGGCACTGTCATCTACAATTAACACTTTTTCCATATCCTTACCCCTTTTCTTTATCCGCCTGATCTGTGTTAACAACATAATTTCCCTTATTGGGGAAGAAGGCTATTCCATAGTAAATGAATATTCGCTCTCCTGCAGTTAAAAAAACGGCAGGACTTATGTCACAGGGCTGAATATCAACGAAATGCCTGTCAATTCGCTGATATTTTGGATACGAACCCCTTTCGGACCACACTGCCGCACAGCCTTTATGGCCGCAAGCATCATTCCCGCTTTGATGTCGTCCCAGACCACAATTTCCCTCAAAATAACCTGCTACGTTTGTTTTATACTGATTATTTTTATTGTACACAGTTTTATTTTTGTTGACAATACTCATTTTGACTCATTTTTATCCGCCGCAGCAGAAGCGTTATGTACAGCACGGAACAAAAGTCCTTGAACAGCAAAAAAGGAGAGGGCCCCTTGGGCCCTCTCCTTTTTTGCGCTGTTATGGGGATTACTGATTGGTAATGGCGGTCCAGTTCTCCACCAGATTACCCTCGCTGCGGCGGGGGTAATCGTGGGAGTTGGTAGCCTCCAGAACCTCGTAGTAGTACCAGCTGTCCTTCTGGTTGTCGGGCCACTGCTTGGCCTCGGCCAGCAGACCCTCCTCGTCCACCTCACGGTCCAGGACGTTGTTGATCAGCGTCATGGCCTCCGCGCGGGTGATCGCCTTCTGAGGCAGGAAGGTACCGTCGGTGTAGCCGCTGACCCAGCCCTTGCTGGCAGCGTAGGAGATCAGATTCTCAGCCCAGTGGCCGGTGGTGTCGGAGAAGGGATTCTCCACATTCTCGGTCACCACGTCGAACTGCGCGGCGATGGCCGCGAACTCGGCGCGGGTGATGGTCTGACCGGGACGGAAGGTGCCGTCGGGATAGCCGCTGATGATGCCCGCGTTGGACAGCGTGGAGATGGCCCGGTTGGACCACCGGCTGGCTGTCACGTCGCTGAAGTCGTTGACGTCAGTGTCGTAAATGGCGCGGGATTCGTCGGTCAGCAGGCGGTAGAAGATGGCGGCAACCTCTTCGCGGGTGATGTTGTTGTTGGGACGAACGGTGCCGTCCTCGTAACCGCTCACATAGGCGAAGTGGTCCTCCTTGTTCAGCTGGGTGTCACCAGCCAGAGGCACTTCGTTGTCCACGATGGTGGTGTCTCCGCCGCCGGTGTTGCCACCGCCAGTGCTGCCGCCGCCGGTGCTGCCGCCGCCAGTGCTGCCGCCGCCGCTGCTGCGGCCAAAGATGGCAACCACCTCATAGGTGCTGCCGCCCACGACTGCAAAGTCGACGTTCAGGGTGGCACCGCTGCTCAGCACATTTCTGCCCTGCATCCAGTTGCTGAAGTAGGTGCGGCTCATGGCTGTGGTAGAAGCGGTATTGCTCAGGGTCACAGTGCTGCTGGCATTGGCGCTGCCCAGGTTGAAGGTCTGGTAGGCGTTGGCAACTGTGCCATAGACCTCGTTGTTGCTGGTGTAGTACACCACAGCCTCCTGGTTGTCGGGGATTCCGTCGGGACCTCTGCCGTCCGCGCCGCCGCCGATGTTGTCGATGGCGTAGGACACGCTGACCGTCACATTATCGTTTCCGGCGGGCACGGTGGGCCGTGCGCTGGTGCGAACATAGTGATTGCCGCCGAGGTCGAAGGAATCGGGGGCGTCCGTGCTGGTGACAGTGTAGCCGTTGCCCTGGGGCACGGTGACGCTGACGCTGTTGAGCACCACGCCGTTTTCAGTGCGGTTGATGGTGATCACGCGGTTGCCAGGGATAACAATGGGCTCGTAGGTGATGGTAAATGTGACATTGTTCTCAATCACCATACCTGCCACAGGCTCAGTATCCCAAGTACCATTGGTAAAGCCCGGGTTAGGAGCAGCGGTGGGCAGATGAGCCTGAGACAGCTTGGCTTCGCCCATCTGAGAGGGACAGAAATTTCCCTCATACTCGATATACTTGGTAACCGCAGTCTGAGAAGGGGTAACGGTACCATTGATGGCAACATAGTTCACAGCAAGCTGACAATCATCAGGGATTCCGTCGCCGCCTCCGGCAGGACGGTCTTCCTCAGGCACGGTGGGATCAATCAGGACATCCACAGCGTAGACCGCAGTGAATTCCCCATCCTTATCGCCCTTGTTGACAGTTCCGCTACCTGCCGAGACACCAAACCACCGAAGTTCGGAGGTCCAAGAATAATGCACACCATCTGTGTCCAAGAGTTCATAGGGAAGCACATCGTACACGTTGTATGCACCAGTGATTGGATCAACAGGTACATTATACGTTTCGAGTACTACTGTGTTGTCTTCCGCTTTCACACACTGGAGTGTAATAGTGGGGAAGCCCGCCTCCTCATAGGTGAAGACAATTTCCGTATCCTCTGTCATTGTGCCGCTCTGAGTTGCGTTACCTGTGACAGTGTAGCCGGGAATCGTGGGAGCGGTCTCGTTGTAGGACTGACCCTTGACGATTTCCTTTGTCGAGGTCTGGATCACGTTGCCCTTTTCGTCCTTGCACACGATGGTCAGGGTGAACTTGGTCTGCTCTGTGTCGGTACTGGTCCCGCCGCCGCCGGACACACTACCATCGGGGGTAGGCCGCTCGGTGCCGCCTTCACCCGGCTGCACATCGGTCATGTTGTCGCTGGGGGCGCCGGCAGTAGCGCCGTTGCTGACACTGCCAGCCAGTGCCATGATCGTCCGATACAGAGCAGCAGAGGCCTGAGCGATGTCGGCATAGGCGTTGACCGTATTCACCACCTGGGTGCCGTCGGCGCCCTGGACGGTGGCCTGGTACTGCACCTTGAAGATCTCATTCACCTCAAAGCGGTCGGTCACGTCAATGAACAGCAGCGGCTTCAGATTACCCTCTGCGGGATAGTAGTTGTAGGTGGCGTGCCACTCCTTGCTGATCTGAACATGGCTGACGTCGGCCAGCTTCTCGTCCATATCGTCAAAGAGTTGGAGGTTCACCAGGTCGTGCTTGCCGGTGTTCTTCACCTCGACGGTGTACCGTACGATGTCGCCGTCCTTCAGAGTGCCGACGTTCTCAGTCCATCCGATTTCGCCGTCGGCGCTGACAATCTGCTTCTCGATGGTCTTTTCGACAGCAATGGAGGCAGTTGCGTTATCGATCTCCCACACGGCGTAGATGGTTTTCGTGACAGGCTTCTTCGGATCGGTTTCGGTGAGGGTCACCGTTCCGCCGCGCTTGTACTTCACGGCGCCGTCAGCAGTGTCAGACCAGCCCTTGAAGGCGTAGCCAGCCTTGGTGGGCTCGGTGTTGGAAACGGTGAAGTCCACCGACTTCGCGGCGGAGGTCTTGGTTTCCGCACTCGGAGCGCCGGTACCGCCGTTGGCGTCATAGGTCAGAGTATAGGTCTGCGCGCACTCCACCTTGAACCGAACGGGAGTCGTCTGGCCGGCGGCCAGCTCCCACGCCTTTGCGGTGGCATTCCACTTGAAGTTGACGACCACGTTTGTTTCGCCATCTACCAGAGTGTGCTCCTTGTTCTTGAGATCGGTGTATGCTTCCTCATACTTCGCCGCAAGGAAGGTTACAGCGCAGGTGTAGCCGTCATTGGCGTTACCCTGGACTTTGCCGATCTCGATGCGGTCGGCATGGTAAGGATGAGGCACTCCTTCGTCATTCCAGCAGTCAAACTTAGATTCGTTCGTCTGATGACGGCCGGACTCACAGTTTACCAGAACGGCAGACTCATTGCTGCCCCTGACAAGCCTGTTGACCTCCTGAGCCGTGGGGGCATCGGGGGCCTTGACCGGCGGGGCGGCCTTCTTCCAGACGGCGTACAGATCGGCCGTCACTTTGTTCGTGTTGTCCGTCGCCGCAGTGAGCGTAATCTTGCCGCCGGGCTGGAAACGGGCTGTTTCATCTCTGCCCCACTCCCACGCCACAAAAAGGTAGCCGTCCCGCTGGGGAACAGTGGAGGAGATCGTCAGTGTTTTGGTGCGGTCCGTCACCTTCTCGAACTGAACGTCCGGGTTCGGTGTCGGCATGTTGGTGACCGGAGTGACGTCCGTGTCGGTGCTCTGCTTCTCGTGGTACACCAGGACAAAGTCACAGGGGGTCACCTTGGACTTCCAAGTCGCCGTGTAGATGATCTGGTTCTCGGCGTTGGCGTCGGCGGCAGCAATCTTCGGCTGTACGCCGTCCTTGTTCGGAGCCACGCTGGTCAGCTTCCAGCCCTGGAAGGTGTAGCCCTCGCGCTCGGGTTTGCCAGAGAACTCAGGCGTATCCATTCCAACTGTCAACTTTCCATAAGTCTCATCGCCGAATACCTCTCCACCTTCGCCATCCTTGTAGATGACGGTGTAGGTGGCGGCAGTCGTCTTGCAGGCCACATGGAAGGTAGCCAGCACGGTTCCCTTAGACTGGCCGCTAGCCTCGACCCACTTCTTATTGGAAGCGTCCCACTTCAGGGTGATGGTCTTGGTAGCATCTTCGTCGCTGGCCAGGGTGTGCTCTACGCCGGTGCCGAATACGGGCTCCAGACTATACATCTTAGCATAGACGTCGCCGTTCAGGGTTACATCTACCTTGTAGGTGTCGCCATCCTGATAGACAGACCCGACCACAGACTCGTACTTGCCGTTCAAATTGCCGGTCCAGGTGTTATAAAGCTTTTCATCGTCTTTGGTGTGCTGGGGCGTACTTGTGCCCGGTTCAACCGGATCGCTGGTACAAACCACCTTGACAAAGTTGCCCAGGATCTTGTACAGGTCATCACGCCCGGGGGCAGTGGGGGCATCGGGGACGGTGGGGATGCTATCTGCTTTTACAGTATATTTTCTTACGTCAACATACTGCGTAATCTGGCCGCCATTCGGAATAGAAGTGTAGTAACCATACCGCATATGCACCTTAAGGTCTTGCTTTTCTTCAGCGCCTGCGGTGACTGTAATAGTGTTTCCATTCCGTCTTGCGGAAATACCCTTATTCGCCCAGAACTCGCTGGCATCAAACTCGTCCGGATAGCACTTCAGGGAAAAGCTTGTTGACTCATTGGGCTTAATTTCCGTGGCATCTGGAATATCATAGACGTTAATTTTGAGCGTTTCCGTCTGTGTAATCACCTGCCATTTACCTGTTGGCTGATTATAGATATTAAATACCGGCCGCTGATATTTATACGTAACTGTTGCAGTGACTGGCGCGCTGGTAGCTTTAAGCCCAACAACGTTGACAACAATTTTCGTCGTTGCCGCAGGATTCCAACTATAATCCTTATCGGTAGCCTTAGCCGTAACCGTTGCCACATCAGGATTGTTATTGGTGACCGTAGGAGCCGCCACCGGAAGATTGCCGTAGCCAGTAAAGGACATCACAAATTCCAGTTCGGCTTGGTCATCCGTAAGGCCGGTCGAAGGAACGTAAACGGTATGCACCTGCTTGTTGGAGGGGATATAAAAGTCATCGCTCTCCATGTTCAGCGCCGCGTCGATCGCCTCAACGGCGGCGGTGTAGACGGCGACAGCCTCCTGCACGTCCTGGCGCTCCTCGTACTCGGTGCCAAGCAGCGCCTCATAGCGTCCGGCAACCTCACCGTAAACGTATTCAGCCACCTCAGCGGCGTTCTCCGGAGTGATTTCCGGAATGGCGTCCACGGCATCCAGGAAAGCCTGGACCTCAGCGGGGATGAAGGGCGCTTCCACGACTCCGGCGATGGCCTCCTCGACGGCGTCCACGATGGGAGCAGTCACGGAGTCCAGGTTTGCCGGGGGCGCGGGGACCTCGTCCTTGGTTTCCACGTCGGGGGTTTCAACCTCGTCCTTGGTTTCCTCATCGGGGGTCTCAACCTCGTCCTTGGTTTCCTCGTTGGGAGTCTCAACCTCGTCCTTGGTCTCCTCGTCAGGGGCCTCGACCTCGTCCTTGGTCTCCTCGTCGGGGGTCTCAACCTCGTCCTTGGTCTCCTCGTCGGGGGTCTCGGGTTCGGTGTCCTCAGCGGGCTGCTGAATCTCTTCTTCCTGGGCGTCCTGATCCTCAGTGGGCAGCGCCGTATCCTCGGTCACGTCGACGATCTCGACGTTTTCCGCGGCAGCGGCGTCATTGCCGGCCTCCTCCGCGAAAACGGAGAGGGGCAGCATACCCATGCACATGACCAGGGCCAGGAAGAGAGCCAGACCGCGTTTGCTGAGGGCATTCCATGTTTTTTTCGTCATAGTCATTCTTCCTTTCTTTGCAAATAATCGGATGCAAAGTATCCGGCAGCCGGGCTGGCATGTCGTCGTCGCAAAGTCTGTGTATCCGGACTTTTCCAGGCTTCGCAGAGGCTTCGGGCGGGCTGTGACAGCCTGCCCCGGTCCGGGCCGCTGAGTTGGCGGTCACCCGATGCGATGACGATTTAGCCCCCTATATTAGCTTTGCGTCCCACAGTTTCCTGCGGTTTGCTACACCTGCAACCCGGCGAACATAGTGTCCGGAGTTTCCTCCCGACACCTTAGTTCCGTAGCTTTGCGTCCCACAGTTTCCCGTGGTTTGCCTAAACGCCTGCCTGGCCGAGCAAACGGCCCTCTCGCTGCCGCCGGCGAAAAAGCAGCAGCGGGTCTGCAGCGGGGCGGACTATCCTGCATCAAATCTACTCCTCCTTTATATTGGGTTTATGAATCAGCCCTCCGCCCTTTCGGGCGCAGGCAAATCCATCCGCAAAAAGAACTTTTTCTCCCTTCCGCAAAAAAGCGGCAAGGACCCAAGGTACTGTCCTAAGTATAGCACAGGGAGTCTCAAGAGAAAATAGTTTTCTAAAATTCGGCAGTTTGCCCAAAATGCCCCGGATGATTTTGTCCGCTTTTCCGCTACTCTGAGGGCTGATCCGGATTGAGGGCATCAATGGTCTCCTTGGCCTCCCGCCCTTCCCGGAGAACAGCCTCCAGCCGCGCCTCGTCCCCCTGGGACAGGGCGTCCCGCACCTGGCCCACGTGGGCTATCAGCTGATCGATCTCCGTAAGCAGGGCCTCCCGATTCAGCAGGAACAGCTCCTTCCACACCATCTCGTTGATGCAGGCCACCCGGGTCATATCTTTGTAGCTGCCCCCTGTGAAGCCCACATATCGGGCGGACACCGGGCTTTTGACATAGGCGTTGGACACCACATGGGCCAGCTGGGAGGTGTGAGCGATCATTCGGTCGTGGGTCTGGGGGTCGCAGATTCGAATAAGCTGGAAGCCCACCTGGCGAAACAGGGCAGTCAGCCCGTCGATGTCCCCCTCCGCCGTGGCGGCGGTGGGCACCAGGATCATACTCGCCCCCCGAAACAGGCCCGGAAAGGACCGCCTATAGCCCGCCTTGGCCAGTCCGGCCATGGGATGCCCGCCGGTGTAGCGCACTCCGTGGGCCAGGGCCAGGGGCGTCACCGCCTCCACCACCGCAGTCTTCACCCCCACCAGGTCCACCACCTGGGCGCCCCGCTTCATCAGGGGAATGGCCCGCCTCAGATAGTCGATCGTGGCCCGGGGATAGAGAACCGGAATAAGCAAGTCGCACCGGGACAGGACCGTCTCATCGGCGATGCCGTCGATGGCCCCGTCCGCTAGGGCCTGTTCGGCCACAGAGAGAGTGCGGTTCCAGCCAAAGACAGTATGGTCAGTGTGTCTCTTCAGCGCCTTGGCCATGGAGCCCCCCTCCAGACCCAGGCCAGCAATGACGATTAACATAGTCTCACTTCCTTTCTATGAGTACGAACTCGGTAGCGTTCCTGGTGTCGTCCTCCATGTTCTCCCGCAGCAGGTACAAACCAAGGGACTCGCCGGCGTCCCGGCGGCACAGAACACCCGCTGTGGCCGGCAGTTTGCCCTGGACCAGATAGCGGGCCGCCATGGCGGTATCCTCCGTCTCCTGCCAGACGGCCTCGGGGTACTCCGCCTTCAGGTGTCCCCGGCACTGGGCCAGGGCCTGGGGATGGGAAGCGATCAGCTCCGGAACGGCGCAGCAGGCGTCCCGGATAAACAGACAGTGGTGGATTGGGATGCAGTCTGTGGCCAGTACTCGGTGGGGAAGGGAGGCCAGCGCCTCTTCGCTCTCTGTCACCACTCCCGCCGCGTGATTCAAAGTCGCCATTACGCCGTAATCCACCAGACCGGACCGCAGGCCCTCCGCCACCCCCTGGGAATGCACCAGCGGGACGTATTCCACCTGTGTCCAGCCCAGTTTTTGCGCCATATCCCTGGCCGCAGCCAGGGAATTGCAGCCCTCAATACCCTGATAACCAATTTTCATTCAGCGTTCCCCCGCTTCAATGATTTGTTGTGTAAAAGCAGTCCTATTATAGTCCGTCATGGCAGAAAAAGTCAATCTGGAAATGCGCACCAAATTCCCTTTACTTTTCCTCTCCTCTCATATATAATGGTTCCAATTTGACGCGGCGTCCCCCCAAAAGGGGGAGACGGCCGGAAAAGACTTTTGAGAAAGTGTGGGAAACACATGCTCCAATTTGACGAATATAAAGTAAAGCTGAACAACCTGGCCCCCGCCCTGAAGGAGCTGGGACAGGCCCTGGACCTGGAGGGGGCCGAGAGGGAGCTGGACATGCTCCAGGCCGAGTCCGCCGCCGACGGCTTTTGGGACAATCTGGCCAAGGCGCAGAAGGTGCAGCAGCGCATCAAAAATCTCCAGGACAAGGTGGACAGCCAGAACAGGCGCCAGGGACAGTGGGACGACCTGATGGCCCTGTGCGAAATGGGCAACGAGTTTGAGGACGAGTCCCTCATCCCTGAGCTGGAGGAGGGCTTTGCCAAACTGGAGGCCGACATGGAGACCGCCCGGCTGGATACCCTTCTCACCGGGGAGTACGACCGGTCCAACGTGATCCTCACCATCCACCCCGGGGCCGGCGGCACCGAGGCCCAGGACTGGGCCCAGATGCTCTACCGCATGTACACCCGCTGGACCGAGCGCCACGGCTTCACCTACCAGATCATGGACTACCAGGAGGGGGACGAGGCGGGCATCAAGTCGGCCACCATCATGATCGAGGGGGAGAACGCCTACGGCTACCTCCGGGGGGAGCACGGCGTCCACCGGCTGGTGCGGGTGTCCCCCTTCGACGCCAACGCCCGGCGGCAGACCTCCTTCGCCTCGGTGGAGGTCATGCCCGACCTGCCCGAGGACGTGGAGATCGACATCCGCCCCGAGGACATCGAGATGCAGGTCTACCGGGCCTCGGGCGCCGGCGGCCAGCACGTGAACAAGACCTCCTCCGCCGTCCGGCTGATCCACAAGCCCACCGGGGTGGTGGTGGCCTCGCAGCAGGAGCGCTCCCAGTTCCAGAACAAGGACAACTGTATGAAGATGCTCCGGGCCAAGCTGGTGGAGCTGCAGATGCAGGAGAAGGCGGAGAAAATCTCCGACCTGAAGGGCGTCCAGCTGAAGATCGAGTGGGGCAGCCAGATCCGCTCCTACGTCTTCATGCCCTACCAGATGGTAAAGGACAACCGCACCGCCTTTGAGACCAGCAACATAAGTTCCGTCATGGACGGCGACCTAGACGGCTTTGTCAATGCCTACCTCACCGCCGAGGCCACCGGCAACTGGGCGACCAAGTAGAACCGAACGCCGGCGCTTTCCTCCCTCTGCGTCCGAACTCTCTTCTCTGCACCGCAACGCGTTTGCGGTGCTGTTCTTTTCCCCCTTTTCTTTTTCTTTCTCCTGTGTTATACTATAGAATGAATTTGTATGTAAAGGTTGGGAACACTTTGGATAACATCATCCTCACCGGTATGCCGGGCTCGGGAAAGAGTACGGTGGGCGTCCTTCTGGCCAAGCAGCTGGGCTATCAATTTCTGGATGTGGACCTTCTCATTCAGGACAGAGAAGGGGCCCTGCTTCAGGAGATTCTGGACAGTCGGGGGACAGCGGCCTTTCTGGACGCCGAGGAGGCGGCCGTACTCAGCTTGAACTGCCACCATACGGTGATCGCCCCGGGGGGCAGCGCCATATGCCGCGAGGGGGCGGCCAGGCGGCTGGGACAGCTGGGATGTATGGTCTATCTGAATGTACCCCTGGAGGAGCTGACACGGCGAATCCAAAATCTGGAAAGCCGGGGCATCGCCATGGAACCGGGGCAGACGCTTGCCGATGTGCTTGCCTTCCGCGACCCCCTTTACCGCAAATATGCCGGCCTGATTGTGGACTGCCCTCCGGAGCAGCCCCTGTCTCAGACCGTTCAGCTGGTACACGCCGCCCTGAAAAGTGGCGGCCTGCTCCGCTGAGAACAACACCCCAGCCCGCAGGGAAAGCGCGGGCCGTGTCGGACCACCTCCGGTACGAATGAGAAAGGGAAGAATTCTATCCTATGATATTTCAAAACCTGGGGCTGAACGCCCCCATCTTAAAGGCCCTGGAGGAGCAGGGCTATGTAAAGCCCTCTCCCATCCAGGAGAAGGCCATCCCCCCC
>OFFJ01002311.1_pt1 | contig 12329 bp, 8 predicted proteins | sample 1521261 | NCBI WGS metagenome assembly OFFJ01 (sample SAMEA3504122, study PRJEB24116) | mouse gut metagenome | biome: mouse gut; feature: mouse-associated habitat; material: faeces | place: Denmark | collected 2011 | reverse complement strand
CCGCCGCCACGAGGAGGACCTGCTGCTGTTCGAGTGCCCCGCCCGGGAGCTGGAGGATGCGGACACCCGGCAGGCCCTGCGGGCCATGGAGGAGCGGAAAAGGCTGATATAGTCGATGCAGTTGAGAATCGGTAATGTTCGACGGTTCAAAGCCACTTTTTGGACACGCAGAGCGGGCCCGGAGATAAAATCTCCGGGCCCGGGTGCTATGAATCAGGAATAGCTCTTGTGTTTTCAGATGCCGTCAGGGAGCCCCTGGGTCTCAGTCTCGCCCTGAGGAGCGGCTGCGCCGCCGTTGGCGGCCCAGCCCAGCTCCAGGGCGGCCCAGTCCCGGTGTTCCTTCACCAGAGTCCAGGACTCCACAGCCGTCTCGTCGCGGGTGTAGTCATGCTCGTTGGTGGCTTCCTGTACCGCCTCGTAGTACCAGGCGTCCTCCGGATTGTCGGTCCACTTCTTCATGTCGGGGAGCATGTGGTCCTTGTCGGGAGTCCGGTCCAGCATACGGTTGACAATGGTCATGACCTCCGCACGGGTGATATAGGCGTCCGGGTTGAAGGTGTTGCCGTTTCCGTTGACCCATCCGGCTTTGGCGGCCAGACGGATCTCCTTGGCGGCCCAGTGGTCCGCCGTGTCGGCGAAGTCGCCCTTGCCGTCGTCCACATAGCTGCTGTCCAGGAACCGCGCCGCGATCACCGCGAACTCCGCCCGGGTGATGTTGGCGTTGGGATCGAAGACGCTGCCGTCGCCGCGGCCCTTCAGGGCCCCGGCCTTGGCGCAGGTGGAGACGGCGTTGTTGTACCAGTCGCCTTCCTTCACATCAGTGAAGGAGTTGACCGTAGACCAGTTGGCCTGGCGGTAATCGTCCGTCATGAGACGGAAGAAGATGGTAGCCACCTCCGCGCGGCTGATGTTGTTCAGCGGGCGGACGGTGCCGTCCTCGTAGCCGATGACGTAGGCGAAGTGGTCCGCGTCGTTCAGGCCCACGGCTCCCGCCAGAGGCACTTCCTGATCGATGATGGTGGTGCCGGGATCAAGAGGCGTCTGGGTGTCGGGAATGGTGGTGGTACCGCCGCCGGTGCTGCCGCCAGTGCTGCCTCCGCCGGTATTTCCGCCGCCGGTGGGCCGGTCATCATCGTCGTCATCGTCGTCGATGCGCTCGCGGTCAAAGAGGGCGGTGTAGGTCACGTTGCCGTCTTCGTCCACCTCACGGTTCCCCCAACCGGCAAAAGTATAGGTGTAGCGGCTGCTGTCGGGACGGGTGGGCCTGCGGCCGGAATAGGAGGGCTCGCGCTCATCGGTATTCCAGTCGGCCCGGTCCAGACGGTCGCCGTTCCAGTTCAGCCAGGTCACGGTAACCCTCCGGGCATCCGCTTCGGGAACGGTCACGTTGGCGGTATCGCCGGGACGGGTTCCATCCGGGAGCTTCTCGGGGTCAGGACCGGTGGTGGAAGCATCGGTGATGGCTGCGGTGTTGCGGATCGTGGCGTTCGTCACGCCGTCCTTCACCGTGACCGTCAGCGTCAGGGTCGCGGAAGCGCCGTTCGCCAGACTGGCGATGGTCCAGACGCCGGACGCAGCGTCGTAACCCGCAGGAGCGGCGCTCTTGAAGGTCACATTGGTATCCAGCGGCTCGCTCACCCTGATGCCGGTCAGGTTCTTGCCGGTGTTGTTGGTGACGCGGATGGTGTAGGTGATGTCCTCACCGGCCCGTGCCTGGGTCTTGTTGGCCGTTTTGGTGAGGGTCAGCCTGCCCCAGTCTGCGGGGGTGGGAGCGGGGGGCGCCGGGGTCTTTTTCACCGGAACGGTGACCACCTTGTCGGTGTCAGCGGTCCCCTTGACATCGCCAGTGGGATTGCCGTTGGCTTCATAACCATTGGGGACCTTCCTGGTCTCCTCGGTTACGTCATAGCTGCCGTTCTTTTCCACGGTGGTCTCGGTCTTGCCGACCTCGTTGCCGTTCTCGTCCACGAACTTGACAGTGATGGTCACCGTCTCGGCCTGGGGAGGCGGGATTACAACGGAAGCGCTGTCACCAACGCTGGCAGTGTCGCTGGCAGAGTCAGTAACGTCGTACTCGCCATCGCGGGCCATACGGAACATGCGGCCTCCGCTGGGATTGGTGGACCAGGAGCCGCCGGTGGCGGTGTTGCTCAGGGTCGCGACAACTGCGGTCTGGCCCTTGTTCTGAACCTCGATGTTGTAGGTCAGCGTCACGGTCTGCTCTGCCGCAAACTTGCCGTTCCGGGCAATCGCGTTTACGATACCCCCGGTTTCGCTCATCTCGGCAGATACGGTCTGACCATCCACCTTGAGGTCCTTGTAGGTGACCTTGACGGGCTCGGTGCTGGGGTTGCCGTTCTGGTCTGTTACCTTGACAGACAGCTTGTCGATGATATCCAGGCCAAACAGGTCATCGCCTGTATTCTTCACCGTTACGGTGTAGGGAATGGTGGCGATGCCGGTTTTCTCGTCCACGGTGATCTTGCTGTGGCTCTTGGTGGTCTTGATGGAGACCTTTACACCCGTGATGTCCTCGGGAGCGCTGTTCACGGGAGTCTTGATCTCATCACTGGTCACGCTTGCGGTGTTGCTGATGGCGCCGCTCTGGGTGACCCTGGCGGTGAAGCTCACGGATTTGGAGCCGCCAGCCTCAATTCGGGGAATGTTCCAGGTAAGAACGCCGCCCTTATAGCTTGCATCATTATCCTGAACCCACTCAAGACCTTTGGGCAGGGTATCGCTCACGACCACATTGGTGGCGGCGGCTTTGCCGGTATTCGCCACCGTGATGGTGTACTTTACCGTTTCGCCGACCTTTACGATGTCCTTGTCGGCAGACTTGGTGATGGTCAGGTTGGGGAGTTCGGGCTGGGTGTCCTTCGTGTAGGTGTTCTTTACAGAAAGGAGCTTACCGAAAGTAGCCCCATCCATTGTAAAGTTCACCGTATCAGGCCCATCGTTCTTGCCATCAGCAGGACGCAGAGCAGTAAAAGAGTTCCAGGTGTAACCATCCACCTTTGCGGAATCTGTGTCCTCAGTGATGACAACGACATTTTTGTAGCGCAGGCGCTCAGCTTCCGGCAACGCACCATCGCCGTTGGTCTGGATGTCCCAAACAGTCGGGGTGATGTTGCCGCTGTAGGTGCCATCGGCGTTCTTGCTAAGAGCGACCGTACCAGATTCCTTTTGCCCCACCATCTCGTTGTCCTTGGTGCGCCATGCCTCGTAGGTCAAAGAGACATCAGGGCGTATCACACCGTCATCGAGGTCAACAAAGGACTTCGTAACGGTGAAACTGCCAGCTCTTGTGCCGGGATCATTACTCTCAGGCAATGCCGGAATCGGTTGAGTCTCATAGTGCCCGCACCCAGAGGCTGTGCAGGTACGCTTTTCCTGACCATCCACACCGGGTTGTGCCGGGGTGACGGGTTCCCATGCGCCATAGGTGTGAGCTTCGGTCCTGGTTCCGCCCGTCAAGGTACCATTGCAACGAGTGCAGACCTGCCTGTGGTCAGTACTGGTGCAGCCATCCGTGTGGGAGTTACTGCTGTTGCTATCAACCCACACAGAAGACCATGCGTGACCCAGTTTAGAACCTGCAACTGTTTTTGTCTGGCTGCCGCCTTGACCGCAGGAACAAGTGAAGGTCGCCGTACCATCGGTTACACAGTTTGGCGCTGTTACCCAATTGCCTTGTACTGTGTAGCTGTGAGTGTGTGCCTGCCTTACAATTAAACATACAGCATCACCATCATTTAACGCTGTGTCTTTGCCATTAATCCAAGCCGGCCACTTATTATAGGATATTTTTTTCCCATTTAAGCCTGGTGTCATTTTCGCCCATCCCAAGCTATTTGAAGGTCCAGCATCTTTCATGTCGCTCAAGAGAATTTTGTGATTACTATAAACATTTTCCTCGTGGCTAACAGCATAACTGCATCTAAACTCTCTTGAACTAGGCCATTGATAATCAACCTGACAGTCATTTGCATCAACGTAAATGATTCCTAGCCTGTATTCTTTGTAATGACCGGTATTCAGTGCCAGTGCCTCAACATCCTCGTCCTCAATCCCCTCCAGACTATCCTTCAGGGTCTGGAGGTAATCCACGGCGGCCTCGCGGGCCTCCTGGTTCGCCTCCTGGTCCTCGGGGGACAGGCGGTCGAAGATACGGAGGTACTCCTCCAGAGCGGCAATGCCGCCCTCTACATCGCCGTCCTCCAGGATCTCTCCGACGGCTTCAAAGGCGGCCTCCAGCTCTTCAACGGCGGCGTACTCCGGAGCGTACTCCTCCGGTTCATCTGCTTCCGGCTCCTCCTGGGTATCAGGAGCCGCGATTTCCTCGCTTTCGGGAGCGGGACTCTCCTCCTCCGGAACAGCTTCCGGTTCCTGGACGCCGGGCCCGGTCACATCCATGACCAGAGCGTCCGCAGGCTCCGAAGCATCGTCTTCCGCGGCGAAAGCCGGGACCTGGACCAGGCTCAGGCACATAATCAGGGCAAGAAACAGGGCAAGTCCGCGTTTGCGCAGGGTTTGATAAATTCTCATGCGATTCTTCCTTTCTTTGCAAAATTTGTCATCGGATGCAAAGTATCCGGCGGCCGGACGAGCATATTGCAGCGGGGGGAACCGTCCGCAGGCCGTTTGGCGTACGGCGCGGGAGTCCTCCTTGCAGGCAACGTAGCTTCCTGACTTTGCGTGACCGTTCTTTCGAACGGATTGCCAAAATTCTCCAGCAGCCGGGCTAACATAGCATCGATCTTCTCGGGCAGCTGATTCGATACCGTAGTCCCCTAGCTTTGCCGTCCCACGGTTTCCCGTGGTTTGCCAAATGGATGCGTGCTGTGGTGCAGGTTACGCGGACATGCGGTCCGTAGTCTCGCCCCGGCGGTGTGCCGGAGCAGACTGCTTCATAGGCATCCCCCTTTCCTCGGGTATCGTCGGACTTCGTTGTGACATCTATGCCGCCGCCTCCGGCGTGGGGTACGGAGAACGGGAGACATACGTTGGGGTGTTTCAGAGGGCGGTCCGCGCCTCCCCGGAAAACTCCCGGAGAAAGCGGTCATGGAGATTTTCCTCTCCCGCCTTTCTGGCTCTCACAGCGTCCTCAAAATGGATGTAGCTGCCCAGATAGTAGCGTTTTCCCTTGAAACAGATGGAGGCCCGCCAGCGCTGCTTTTTCGCCAGCCAGTCCACACCGGGGACGCCGCTGGTGTTGTTGCACCGCACGGTTTTGGCCCGGAGCATTTCCACGCAGGTGCCGTCCACATAGGTCAGGCTGGCCCGCCCCACGGCGGAGGGGGATTCCCCGAAGTGGGCCTTGTCGCAGCCGCAGGAGGTCCGGTGCCCGTCCCGCAGGCGCTTGGTGGAGGCCACCGTCTCCTGTCCGCAGTCGCACAGGCACCGCCACGCGGTCAGGCTTCCGATATTTTCCGCCGGAGCCAGCACGGTCAGCTTTCCGAACCGCTGGCCGGTCAGATCCAGCCTTTTTCGTGAATAGCCCAAAGCTTTTCGACCCCCTTTGTTGACAAAATTTTCATTTTGTCATTAAGAGATACATAAAACTCTCAGAATTATTATAGCACAACCATCTCATAAGGGAAGACCGTTTCTCAAAAATCAGCGATTCAACGAAAAATACGCGAAAACCCACGGACTGCAAGAAAAATTTTTTCGCAGCCCTTGGTTTTCGCGTCTTTTTTTGTGCAGATTTCCTATGAAGTTGCCCGGAAATGTGCAACCCTGCGACAAAATGAAAATTTTGTCAACATGACGAAACTACGTCACAAGTCCCAGCTTCTCCAGCTGCCGCGCATGTTCCGCGCCGGTGGTCATGAGATAAATCCGTGTGGTGTTGATGGAGGAGTGCCCCAGGATATCCGCCAGCTTCACGATATCCCGGCAGACCTGATAAAAGGCCGTGGCAAACAGATGCCGGAGGTTGTGTGGAAAGACTTTTGAGCTTTCCACACCGGCCTTGGCACACAGCGTTTTCATCTCCCGCCAGATCTGACGGCGGGAGACCGGCTTTCCGCTTCTGGTGAGAAAAATCTCTCCGGAGGCGGTTTTCTGCTTCCGGGCATACTTCAGCAGCTTCCGGCAGAGCTTGGCCGGGAGCAGGATGGTGCGGATTTTCCCTTTCAGACGGATCTCCGCCCGTCCCCGCCGGGCAGCCTCCACCGTGATATACCGTACCTCCGAGACCCGAATCCCGGTGGCGCAGATGGTTTCCATCAGAAGCCCCAGCCGCTCCTGACCCTGCTCCGCCGCCGTGTTCAGGAGCTTCTGATACTCCGCCCTCGTCAATTCCCGGCTCTGCTCCCGGAAAGCTTTCCGCTGGACCCGGAGGAATCTGATTTTGCAGTCCTCCCGCCCCAGAAGCCGGAACAGCGCGTTGACGGCGGAGATCATGGAATTGATGGTTGCCGGAGCATACCCCTCCCGGAGGAGGTGGTCCCGCCACCGGGCGGCGGTTTCCCGGGTCAGCTCCCGCCGCCCCAGCCAGGCGGAGAATTTCCCGGCGTCATGGAGGTACTTGCCGATGGTACCGGGGGACCGGTCTTCCAGGTTCAGGCGGAGCAGAAACGCGTTCAGTTCGCGCTTGGATATGGTCATATGAGCGCCTCCTTTATGTTGTACCCATATTTTTACATAAAACCAGAAAAAGTTGCATATTATTTGGAAACTTTTCCGGATATTCGCTGCTTTTATAGAGGCACTTCGGCCCCTCTCTGTGGAGGCTGATGTTTAGCCGGATTCTTTCGCCCGGATCCTCCTGCGGAGGCGGGCTGGTATTGCCGGGCTGTAAGCTCCCCAATTTCCTCTTTGACATCTTCCCGCAATAATAGTACAATAGAGGGGCAACTTTGGAATACAGGAGTGATGGTTACGCCTCATTATTTCTACGAAACTGCTGTGGCCTATTCCGATCTGGGAGCCGACCAGCGGCTGAGCCCCCAGGGATTGCTGCGGCTTTTGCAGGAGGCCGCCTCTGTGGCCTCCGACGATGTGGGTTTCGGGCTGAAGGATATTTCCAGAACCGGGGTCCACTGGATTCTCAGCAGCTGGCGGGTCGGTCTGGCAGAGCGCCCCTGCTGGCGCACCCCTCTGCGGGTGGAGACCTGGCCCAGACTTATGGACGGCTTCCTCTCGGACCGGGAATTCCGGGTGTGGGCCGGAGACCGTGAAATTGCCCGGGGATCCAGCCGCTGGGTGCTGGTAGATGCCGTAACCGGCCGCCTTACCCGGATCACCGGGACGGTCCGGACAGCCTATGAGGAGCAGCTGGACAGTCTGGACCTCTTTGCGGACTGCCGCCCTGTGCCCGGCAGCGGAAAGACGCCGGAGGATGCGCCTGTGGCTTATGAGACCACCGCAGGCCGCCGGGACATTGACACCAACCGGCACGTAAACAACCTCCACTATCTCGATTACGCGCTGGAGGCGCTGCCTGCGGAGATCTATGAAAATCTGCCCTCCACACTGGAGATCTCTTTCCGGAAGCAGATCCTTCTGGGGACGCCCCTCCAGTGTCTGTATACCAGGACCGAGGATGGGAAACATCAAGTAGAGATCCGCAGCGGAAGCGGCGGGAAAATCATTCGCCACGCCTTTGTGTGGCTGTATGGACCGACAAGATAAGGAGAAATAGCGCAATATGAAGGATATGCTTGACTTTCTGAACCGCAGTCCCAGCCGGTTTCACGCGGTGGACAATCTCTGCCGGGAGCTGTCCGGGGCGGGCTATGAGCCGCTTTTTGAGGGGCGGGCCTGGGCCCTGACGCCCGGAGGGAAATACTACGCCGTCCGGGGCGGGTCGGCCCTGATCGCTTTCCGGCTTCCGGCGGACCCGCCCCGGGGCTTCATGATTTCCGCCAGCCACTCCGATGCGCCCACCTTCCGGATCAAGGAAAACGCGGAGCTGGCGGGCCCGGAGGGGTATTTGCGTCTGAACACGGAACGCTACGGCGGGATGCTGTGCGCCCCCTGGCTGGACAGGCCCCTTACCGTGGCGGGCCGGGTGCTGGTGCGGGCCGGGGACGGCATCGAGACAAGGCTGGTCTATGTGGACCGGGATTTGCTGATGATCCCCAATGTAGCCATCCACATGAACCGGAACGCCAACGACGGCTTCAAGTACGACCCCAAGAGCGACATGGTCCCCCTGATGGGGCTGGGAACGGAGAAGGGAGCCTTTCGGGCCGTCGTAGCGGAGTGCGCCGGGTGTGAGGCGGAGGACATTCTGGGGATGGACCTGTTCCTCTGTCCCCGTCAAAGGGCGCTGATCTGGGGCGCGGGGAACGAATTTGTCTCCTCTCCCCGGCTGGACGACCTCCAGTGTGCCTGGGGCTGCTTCCGGGGATTCATGGCGGCGGAGGAGAGCGCCGGTATTCCGGTGTTCGCCCTGTTGGACAACGAGGAGGTGGGCAGCCTCACGAAGCAGGGGGCCGATGGGACCTTTTTGGCGGACGTGATCGCGCGGGTCTGCGGCGCTCTGGGGTTGGACCGGGCGGCGGCTACGGCCAACAGCTTCATGGTCTCCGCCGACAATGCACACGCAGTCCACCCCAATCATCCGGAGTACCATGACGCGACCCACCGTCCGGCCATGAATGCCGGTGTGGTCATCAAGCACGGTGTCCGCTACGCCACCGACGGCGTATCTCAGGCGGTATTTACCGCCCTGTGCGAGAAGGCGGGCGTGCCGGTGCAGCACTTTGCCAACCGCTCCGACCTGCCCGGCGGCGGTACGCTGGGGCTTATCTCTACCGCCCACGTGTCGGTGAACACGGTGGATGTGGGGCTGGCCCAGTTAGCCATGCACTCCTGCTATGAGACGGCGGGAGCGAAGGACACGGACTATCTCATCCAGGCCATGACCACCTTTTATGGTTCCTCTTTTCAAGAGGAGAACGGGCGGTTTATGCTGAATAATTGAAAGGATCATCTATATTATGTGGTTTGACAAAGCAGTCATCTATCAGATCTACCCTCTGGGCCTCTGCGGCGCGCCGGAGTACAACGACGGCGTGGAGGAGCATCGTATTCTCCGTGTATTGGACTGGGTGGAGCATATCAAGGAGACCGGCGCGGACACGGTCCTCTTCAATCCCCTTTTCGACAGTGACAGACACGGCTACGATACGCGGGACTACTTCCATCTGGACTGCCGCCTGGGCGCTGATGAGGACTTCAGGAAGGTCTGTGACGCCCTCCATGAAGCCGGGCTGCGGGTGATGCTGGACGGGGTGTTCAACCATGTGGGCCGGGGGTTCTGGGCGTTCCGGGACGTACAGGAGAAAAAGTGGGACAGCCCCTACAGGGACTGGTTCCGCGTTGACTTCAACGGCAATACCGGCTATAACGACGGATTCTGGTATGAGGCCTGGGAGGGGCACTATGAGCTGGTAAAGCTGAATCTGGACAATCCCGCGGTGGTCCGGCATCAGTTTGACGCCATCCGTTCCTGGGTGGACCAGTTCGATATTGACGGCCTGCGTCTGGACGTGGCCTATTGCCTCTCGCCGGATTATCTGCGGCAGCTGCGGGAATTTACCGGCGGCCTCAAGGAGGACTTTGTCCTCATGGGGGAGACCCTCCACGGGGATTATAACCGCTGGATGAACGACGGGGCCTGTCATTCGGTGACCAACTATGAGTGCTATAAGGGCCTGTGGTCCAGTTTTAACTCCATGAACCTCTTTGAGATCGGGCACTCTCTGGCCCGGCAGTTCGGGCCGGAAAACTGGACACTGTATAAGGGGAAGCATCTTCTGAGCTTCCTGGACAACCACGATGTAGAGCGTATCGCCAGTATGCTTTCCAATAAAGAACATCTGCGGCCCGCTTATGGCGTCCTCTTCGGGATGCCCGGCGTTCCGGCGGTGTACTACGGCAGCGAGTGGGGCATCGAGGGAAAGAAGTCCCAAGGCGACGCCGCCCTGCGGCCCACGATTGAGAAGCCGGAATCTAATGATTTGACGGCGTTCATCGCGCGGCTGGCGGAGGCGCACAGGAACAGCAGGGCGCTGTGCTATGGCTCCTATCGGAACGTGGTGCTGACCAACCATCAGATCATCTTCGAGCGGGCCTGTGACGGCGAGCGGGTACTGGTGGCGGTCAACGCCGGCGGCGAGAGCTACACGGCTCATTTTGACGCGGGCTGTGGTATGGCGGTGGATCTCATCAGCGGTGAGAACCATGATTTCGGCGGCGGCAGCCAGCTGCCCCCCTACAGCGTGCAGTATTGGAAAATGGAGCGCTGAGCGCTCTATAGCCGGGGACGGCAAAGGAGGACAGCCCATGGGAGAACAGGAGATCCGCGCTCTGCTGGAGCGGGTCCGGTCCGGCGAGACGGCGCCGGAGGAGGCCGCGCGGCTTCTCAGCCGGACGGCTTATGAGGACCTGGGGTACGCCAAAGTGGACCACCACCGGGCCGCGCGGCAGGGCGCGGCGGAGGTGATCTTCGGCCAGGGGAAGACGGCGGAGCAGATCGAGGGCATCGTCCGGGCCATGATGGACCGGGGGGCGGAGAACATCATTGTCACTCGCCTTTCGGAGGAGAAGGAGATTCTGCTGCGGGGGAAGATTCCATACCGCTATTCTGCGGCCTCCGGGCTGGCGGTGGCAAATCCGGTTGAGCGTCCGCTTACGGGGGACATCGCCGTGGTCAGCGCCGGGACCAGCGACCTGGCGGTCTGCGAGGAGGCCGCCCTCACTGCCGAGGCTTTGGGCAGCAGGGTCCACCGGGTCTACGACGCCGGGGTGGCCGGGCTCCACCGGCTGCTGGGTTCCCTGCCGGTGCTGGAGCAGGCGCGGTGCATCGTGGCCGTGGCGGGCATGGAGGGAGCGCTGCCCAGCGTGGTGGGCGGTCTGGTCAGCTGCCCGGTGATCGCCGTACCCACCAGCGTGGGCTATGGGGCCAATCTGGGCGGGCTGGCGGCGCTGCTGGCTATGCTGAACTCCTGCGCCAGCGGGGTCAGCGTGGTGAACATCGACAACGGCTTCGGCGCAGGCTTTCTGGCCCACAGGATCAATCAGATGAGGGGGATCGGAGAATGAGGACGCTGTACTTTGAGTGCGCCATGGGCGCGGCGGGGGATATGCTCATGGGGGCCCTCTACGAGCTGTGTCCGGAGAAGGAGCGGTTTCTGGCGGATATGAACGCTCTGCTACCCGGCGTGCGGCTGGAGGCGGAGGCCGTCCGGCGGCAGGGGATTGCCGGTACCCATATGCGGGTGGTGGTCCATGGTCAGGAGGAAGGTCATGACCACCATCATGGGCATTACCATGAGCATCACCACCACGAGCATCATTCTCTGGCAGATATTGAGGCCATGATCGACGGCTTTCCTCTGCCGCAGGCGGTACGGGAGAGCGCCAGAAGCACCTACGGACTTATCGCTCAGGCGGAGTCTGAGGCGCATGGGGTGGATGTGGGCGAGGTCCACTTTCATGAGGTCGGGGCACTGGACGCGGTCGTGGATGTGACCGGGGTGTGCTATTTGCTGCATCTGCTTTCCCCTGAGGCAGTGTGCGCCTCCACGGTCACTGTGGGCAGCGGCACGATACATACCGCCCATGGACTCCTGCCGGTGCCTGCTCCGGCGACGGCGCGATTGCTTGCCGGCGTGCCGGTGACGGCGGGAGATATCGAGGCGGAAATGTGTACGCCCACCGGCGCGGCGCTGCTGCGGACCTTCGCCCAGAGCTTCGGGCCTATGCCCGATGGGACGGTGCTGGGGTGCGGCTATGGGTGCGGTACGAAGGACTTCCACCGGGCCAACTGCCTGCGGGCCTTCCTTCTGGACACAGCGGAGGCATCGGAGGGGCCCAATGACCGGATCGTTGAGCTGAAGGCTAACATCGATGACATGACCGGTGAGGACATGGGGTTCGCTATGGAGCGCCTGCTGGAGGCGGGGGCGGTGGATGTGTCCTACGCCCCGGTCTACATGAAGAAGGATCGGCCCGGGGTGGTGCTGACCTGTCTGTGCAGGCCCGGGGACGCTGACCGGCTGGCCCGGGAGATGCTGCGGCACACCAGCACCTTCGGCGTCCGGCGGACGGACTGCCCGCGGTATGCTATGAGTGTATCCTCGGCGGAGGTGGAGACGGTCTATGGGAGCGTCCCACGGAAGACGGGGACTGGGTATGGGCTTGTCAAAAGCAAGCCGGAGTATGAGGCGATGGCGGAGGCCGCAAGGTTACATGGTGTTCCGCTGGCGGAGGTGCGGAGGGCCTGCGGCGGCGAGCAGATGTAGCGAGGGTTGCCCTTGGATTCCTCTGCTTTATCCAGAAACAGCAACAGGGTGCAGGCCGTATGGCCT
>OFFJ01002307.1_pt1 | contig 12345 bp, 12 predicted proteins | sample 1521261 | NCBI WGS metagenome assembly OFFJ01 (sample SAMEA3504122, study PRJEB24116) | mouse gut metagenome | biome: mouse gut; feature: mouse-associated habitat; material: faeces | place: Denmark | collected 2011 | reverse complement strand
GGAATATTTCGGCACGCACCAGATTCCCTTGACAAGGGCATCTTCACGCACATATTTTTCCACCAGATCCATATCGGGACCGTCCTTGGTCATCGGAATCGTGATCATCTCGATCCCGAAATATTCCGTCACCTTAAAATGCCTGTCATAGCCGGGCGCAGGACATAAGAATTTCACCTTATCCAGCTTGCACCAGGGAGTGCTTCCGCAGACGCCGTGAGTCATGGAATGGGAAACCGTATCAAACATAAGGGACAAACTGGCATTTCCGTCAACGATCACGTTCTCCGGTTTTGTATCCAGCATCTCCGCCATCAGCCTTTTCATTTCAGGAATACCGTCCATAATACCATAGTTTCTGCAGTCCACGCCGCCCTCTGTCTGCAAAAGAGACTCCGAATTTAACACATCCATCAGCGGCATTGCGGTATCAAGCTGTTCCGGCGCCGGTTTTCCTCTGGACATATCCAGTTTCAGCCCCTCGCCTTTCACTTCCTCAAACTGAACTTCCAGAGCGCTCCTCAACTCCTCCAGTTCCTGTCTGCTCATTTCCTGAAATGTCTTCATAATGACTCCTCTCCATTCCTTTATCATACCTGTCCCAGGTATTTTCCTTTATTTCTGACAAAGTATCATTGTATACAATAATCCACACCTGACATTTTACTACATCAAAGCAAAACAGGGCAATAGAAAAACCATAAAAAAAATATCCCATAACCTTTTATTTTTAAGATAAATAGCACAAAAAAGCCCCGCAGCATTGTACTGCAGGGCTTACTTTCATGTACTTATTTTGCATAATCAACTACGCGGCTTTCTCTGATCACATTGACCTTGATCTGCCCGGGATATTCTAATTCAGCTTCTATCTTCTTAGAAACCTCCCTCGCCAGCAGAACCATATCCGAATCAGATATCTGCTCTGGAACTACCATTACCCGAATCTCTCTACCCGCTTGAATAGCAAAAGATTTATCTACACCTTTGAAATTGTTTGTGATTTCTTCTAATTGTCTCAGTCTGCTCGTATATGTCTCAAGAGTCTCCCGTCTTGCACCCGGTCTCGCTGCAGAAATGGTGTCAGCCGCCTGCACAATACATGCGATAAGAGTCTGCGCTTCCACATCGCCATGATGAGATTCCACTGCGTTAATGACAGTTGCAGATTCCTTATACTTTCTGCAAAGCTCGGAACCAAGCTGTATATGAGAACCTTCCATCTCATGATCTACGGCCTTGCCGATATCATGAAGGAGTCCGGCTCTCTTCGCCATCCTCACATCGAACCCCATCTCAGCGGCAAGCAGCCCGGAGAGCTGTGCTACTTCGATAGAATGTTTCAGTGCATTCTGACCATAACTTGTTCTGAATTTCATCTTACCAAGCAATCTGATAAGCTCGGGGTGAATACCATGTACGCCAACTTCGAGAGTTGCTGCCTCACCTTCCTCTTTGATCATTACTTCGACTTCTCGCTGCGCCTTTTCAACCATCTCTTCGATCCTTGCCGGATGGATACGGCCATCGACGATCAGCTTTTCAAGGGCGATACGTGCCACTTCCCTTCTGATAGGATCGAATGCGGAAAGGATAACTGCCTCCGGCGTATCATCAATAATCAGATCCACGCCTGTCATCGTCTCGAGTGTTCTGATATTTCTTCCCTCTCTGCCGATGATCCTTCCCTTCATTTCGTCATTCGGAAGCTGCACAACAGATATCGTCGTTTCCGAAACATGGTCAGCCGCACATTTCTGGATAGCGGTGACAACATATTCCTTCGCCTTTTTGTCTGCTTCTTCCTTTGCCCGCGTTTCCATTTCCTTGATCATAACCGCGGACTCGTGTTTCACTTCATCTTCAACAATTTTCAGTAAATATTCTTTTGCCTGTTCAGAGGTTAATCCTGAGATTCTTTCCAGTTCCTGTAATCTTTGCTCGTTCAGTTTGGAAACTTCTTCGCGCTGCTTTGATAAACGATCTTCTCTCGCAGCAAGGCTCGCTTCCTTCTTCTCAATAGCATCGGCCTTTTTCTCGATGTTCTCTTCTTTCTGCTGTATACGGCGTTCATAACGCTGCGCTTCCGCTCTGCGCTCTTTGATCTCCTTATCGAGTTCATTCTTTACCCGAATGGACTCTTCCTTGGTCTCAAGCTGAGCTTCACGCTTTTTCGTCTCGGCAGTTTTCAATGCTTCATCGATAATCTCTCTCGCCTTATCCTCCGCGCTTCCGATCTTGGACTCCACCACTTTTTTGCGATAGTTGATCGCAGCATAGGCGGTTACGGGAATGGCAATGGCAAGAGTGACCAATACTGCTATAATGGCTTCAAGCATGTACAGGAGCACCTCCTTATTCAGTTTTCATTGTACAAATCTATCATAGAATATCCGTATTTTTTGAGCGATATTCTAATTAGCATATTTACAACACTTCAATTCTAAACAAAAAAAGGTGTTATGTCAAGCACTTTCACAAAGGCGATGAAGCTTTATTGTAATAATTGACTAAAAAGACTAAAGAATTTTCGCTATATTATCCAAAGAAAATCCTTTTCTGTACAAAAAAGCGCCCATTTTCTGCTTTTCCCGATAATCCGCATTCTCTTTATCATAATTTTTTTTCGCCAACAGCTTTTCCATAAGCGGGATCTCATCCGGCAGTTTTTCTTCACTCAGCTCTTCCTCATATACCCTGCCGATCAGCTCCTTACCGATTCCCTTTCTGATAAGGTCCTGTTCTATCCGCCCCCGGCTCCTTAACTCGCTGTAATATAAGATATAATCCCTCGCATAGCGCCTGTCATCAATATAATGGTAAGACTTTATATATTCTATCGCCTCGTCAATCGCCGAAGCCGGATACTGCCCCTGTTTCAGCTTCTCCCTGATCTGATATTCGGTATACTCCCGGCTTTTCAGCAGATTCATACTGCGCTTTTTTGCCCGCATGGGGAGCACTTTTGTCAGAATCTCCTCAAGGGATTCCTCTGAAATCCGCTCCCCTTCCTTCACCTGATATGTACGCAGTTCCCCCCTGTACAGTATAAATCGAAACTGTCCGTCGATATCGATCTGACAGCGTCCCCTGGATAAAGCCGTAATTCCCGTTACAATATTTTCTTCCTGCATGTTCTGCCTTTTCCGCTGTTTTTTTGCCGCTCTCTTTTATATATACCCGGCATTTCATTTAACTGCTCTTACTCTGCGCTTTTCTTTTTGGTCGCTTTTTCCGCCTTGGGCTCTGCCTTTGGTTCCGTCACGGCTTCCGCCGCAGCTTCTTCCCCTGTCAGGGAAAAATGCTTTCTCACCTTACTCTCAATCTCTTCGCAGACCGCCTTATTCTCCTTCAGATACTGCTTCGCGTTTTCTCTGCCCTGCCCGATCTTATTTCCATCGTAAGCATACCATGCGCCGCTCTTATTCACCACATCGATACTTGCGGCGATATCCAGGATATCCCCCACCCGGGAGATGCCTTCTCCGAACATAATATCAAACTCGGCCTCCTTAAAGGGCGGCGCAATCTTATTCTTCACCACTTTTACCCTGGTCCTGTTACCGATCACTTCGCCCGCCTGTTTCAGGGATTCTATCCGTCTTACGTCCAGACGCACGGAAGAGTAGAATTTGAGCGCCCGGCCGCCGGTCGTAGTCTCCGGATTTCCGAACATCACGCCGACTTTTTCACGGAGCTGGTTGATAAAGATAACCGTACAGTTGGATTTACTGATCACCGCCGTCAGTTTTCTGAGCGCCTGGGACATCAGCCTTGCCTGCAGCCCCACATGGGAATCTCCCATCTCGCCATCGATCTCGGCCTTGGGCACCAGCGCCGCAACGGAGTCCACCACAATAAGATCCACGGCGCCGGAACGCACCATAGTCTCCGTGATCTCCAGCGCCTGCTCACCGCAATCCGGCTGGGAAATATATAAATTATCCACATCCACACCGATATTCTTCGCATAGACCGGATCAAGAGCGTGCTCCGCGTCAATAACCCCTGCAATCCCGCCGCGCTTTTGTACTTCCGCTATCATATGAAGCGTAACGGTCGTCTTACCGCTGGATTCCGGTCCGTATATCTCAACGATCCTGCCCTTCGGGATTCCCCCCAGCCCCAGTGCCAGATCCAGGCTCAGAGATCCGGTAGGTATCGTCTCTATATTCATCTGCGCTGACGGATCTCCGAGTTTCATCACGGTTCCTTTTCCATACTGTTTCTCAATCTGGGCTATCGCCGCATCCAGTGCTTTTAATTTTTCATGATTATCCATTATCTATTCCCTTTCTTTTTTACCGACACATCCGAACATCCGTTTGTAATTATATTAGAACAAATGTTCTTTTCTGTCAAGTTTTATTTTATCTTTTTCTACTTTAACACAACAAGTGTCCCATAAATGACTCTCAACGGCATCCCTCCCTGTTTTTTTATTTCTTATTCCTTTTGCTTTGAAAAATGGCGATCCGCCGGATATGCAAAGCAGACAAATTAAATGTAAGATAGTATCACTCTATCATGCGGGGGAATTTTCGTCAACTTAAAATTTAGTTTTGCCATTTATTTGGTCGTAAGGAACATAAAATAGCGTCGGCATTCAGCAAATACGCTTAAGTGTCCGCTACGCTGTTTCACAGGCTCTTGAAAAACAACGCCTGTGGGAGCGTGGCGACGGAGCATTTTATCTTCCTCCCGACTTCCGGCAATGCCAAACGAAATAACATTGCCGCCGGGGCACATATCTTCCCCGGCGGCATCCGTGCATAAAATCCCTCACATTCTCTTTAAAAACTCTTCATAATCAGGATAAGTTACCGTAGCCCATCCCTCATCCATGTTCAGCCCGATCTCCATCCCCTGGGGGCAGTAAAAAAGAATCAGATAATAGGGATCTTCCAGACAATACATTATTTCGCTGTCATCATAATAGTCCAGCACACTGTCCGCATTCTGTTTTACGCTTCTCTCCCGGAAGTCCTCCACAAACTCCTCGTCAATGTCCAGCATCCCGGTATTTTCCAGAAGCTGTCCGTTCTTCATATCAAAATTCAGGCAGTAAAGGTACAGATCCGTGTCGTAATCCAGATACGCCCCATAACAGACGGTTTCCTGATAAACAATACTCAGAATGTCTTCCGACATATAGGTAACACTGCCCGTAAGCTGCGCCAAAATGCCGTCGCCCTCATACATATAATCTCTATAGTCTTCTTCATAGTAATCCAGCAGGCTTTCCCACTCGGCACAGATCGTATCATTGATATGATCCAGGTTCGGCACATCGCCTTTCACCACAGGATAACTGTAATAGATGTCCGTGTCCGTACCGTCATGGTACTCATCCTCCACTATCTCCACGGTGTAGGCAAGCCCCTCCGTTCTGTTGTCAGCCGGGAAAGAAAAATATTCTCCGGTATCATAGCCTTCGATATCCTCATCATGGGTGGGACGGTTGAGTTTATCCCTCCGGTCATAACCGGTATCTTCATCAAAATAGTGGAACTCACCGTCTTCATCATAATAACCAAACCGGTTATCATCCGCATCCTCCTCGGACTCCCCATAATAATGGAAATAGCCGTCATCGTCATAATAGCCATAATCTGACAGACCATCGTCCTCATCCTCCGCATTCGCCTCCGCCCAGCGTTCCCACTGACCGTTTCTGCCCAGCTCCACAAACTGCATCACCACAGCCGCACATCCTGCGAAAAGCCCGGCAAACACAAGCCCGACAATAACGCCGATGGCAATATTCCTGCCCTTATTAGGATTATTATTTTCCGGATACATCGTTTTCTCCTATCTTTCCATGTTGTCAGTCAAAAACCTGCAGCTACTACCAAGCCGCAACAAATTTCCCTGCTTTATTTAATTGGAAAACATCACACTGCTGCAGTACTGCAAAATACACTCCCGCATCAGGGAGAGCGCCGCAGATACCGAAGCCTCTCTGATCTTGTTTCTGTTTCCTTTGAAATGATACTCTTTGATCACCATCTCGCCGCGGACCTGACAGCCTATGTAAACAAGCCCCACCGGTTTTTCCTCGCTGCCGCCGTCCGGCCCCGCAATGCCCGTCACGGAAACCGTCACATCCGCTTTGCTGATCATCGCGGCTCCCTTTGCCATCTCCTTTGCCACATTGCTGCTCACCGCACCGTGTTTTTCGAGGGAACTTCTCTTTACCCCGAACAGTTTCCGCTTCGTTTTATTGGAATAGCTGACATACCCCGCTTTAAACACCTCGGATGCGCCGGGCACATTGATCAGCCTGGCGGAGAGCATCCCTCCCGTACAGGATTCCGCCGTAGCGACCGTCAGGTGGTTTGCCTCAAGCAGGTCCACAATGGATTTCTCCAGCGTCACATCCGTATCCGTGGTATAGATACTGTTGCCAAACCTGCCCTTTAATTCCTTCACCATGGGCTTTACAAGCTTTCTCGCCTCTTTTTCGTTCTCCGCTTTCGCCGTCACCCGCAGATGAACCTCCCCGGTCTTGGCGTAAGTGGCAATGGTCGGATTGCTCTGTGCTTCGATCAGATCCTTTATCATGGTCTCCGCAATGCTCTCTCCCACCCCGCAGACTTTGACGGTCTTCGAATAGATCACGCCCGGCTCTAATTCATTCAGATAAGGATAGATATCCTTCTCGAACATCGGACGCATCTCGTTTGGCGGTCCGGGAAGCAATATCACATGCTTTCCGTCTTTCTCGATGATCAGCCCCGGCGCCGTACCGTTTTCATTGTCTATGATCCTGGCACCTTCCGGCGCGAGAGCCTGTTTCCAGTTGTTCTCCGTCACGGTAAAGCCCCTTGTCTCCAGATATTCCCTGATCCGCTCCTCGGTATGGGCATCTTTTACCAGATGCAGCCCCAGCACCTTCGCCGTTACCTCCTTCGTCAGATCATCCTGCGTAGGCCCGAGCCCGCCGCCCAATATAACGATGTCCGACCGCTCAAGAGCCGTCTGCAATGTCTTTGTCAGCCGCTCCGCATTGTCGCCTACCACGCTCTGATAGTAGCAGGAAAGCCCCAGTCCCGCGCACTGCTCCGCCAGGTAAGCCGCATTGGTATTTACGATATTCCCCAGCAAAATTTCCGTCCCCACGCTGATCAGTTCTACAACCATCTTTTCTTCTCCTATTCCAGTACCGCATCCGTCCTAATCGTACACCTTTGCGGAAGTCAATACGCAGCCTCTCCGCGTCTGCATATCGACTTGTGCACTCTTTGGACAGATGCTGTTTTCCAGTACCGCATCCGTCCTAATCGTACCGATTCCTTATTTTGTCCCCTGCATAACCTCTTTGTTTTTGATCAGATAGTCCGCCAGAGAGATCACTGTCAGAAGGAGCGATATCCACATAATGATATCCGTGATCGGCCGAAGCGCCAGGATATCCGCGATCATCAAAATGACCATAACCATCTGAAACGTAGTCTTGAATTTCCCCCACCAGCTTGCGGCTATCACTTTTCCGTTATCCGATGCGATCAGGCGAAAACCGCTGATCACAAATTCTCTGCTGATAATGATAATCACGAACCACGCTGGAATCCTGCCCATCGCCGTCAGGCAGATCAGCGCCGAACAGACCAGCAGTTTATCCGCCAGAGGATCCATAAATTTCCCGAAATTGGTGATCAGATTGTACTTTCTTGCTATTTTTCCGTCAAGCAGATCGGTCAGGGCGGCAATCACGAAGATAGCCAGTGCGATATAATCCGTATAACCGGCAATATCGTTAAACAAAGCCGTAAACCAGCCCCATCCTTCATAGCCGCCGAGCAGCAGTACCACAAAAGGCACAATCAGTGCCATACGGAATACCGTCAGTTTATTGGGTAAATTCATATGAAAAACCATATCCTTTCTATACAAAATAGCGTGCGGATTTTCACGCCTGCTCCGTAACTTCGATTCCGGTCAGGTCATAGTCGCTGCTGCCTGTCACCTTCGCTTTGACAAAACTGCCCGATTCCAGTTCCCGCTCCGAGGTAAGGAAAAGATAACCATCCACATTCGGCGCGTCCATATAGGTCCTCGTGACATAGACGCCCTCCTTCGGCAAATATCCTTCCACCACGGCTTCCAGTATCTGCCCTTCTCTTCCCGCAGCTTTTTCAAACACAATTTCCTGCTGCAGCTCCATCAGCTCATCCCGGCGTTTTTCCTTACTCTCCTCGGGCACCTGATCGGGCATTGCCGCCGCCGGCGTATCCTCCTCCGCCGAGTAAGGGAAAACACCCAGCCGGTCAAACTCCATCTCATTCACAAACCTGTACAGAGTGATAAAATCTTCCTGCGTCTCCCCGGGAAAGCCGCTGATCAGCGTGGTCCGAAGGCAGATATCCGGTATCTGACTGCGCAGCATCCCGATGATCCGCTCAAGGTCCTCCCTTGTGGTACGCCGCCCCATCCGTTTCAGAACGGGATCGGAGGCATGCTGAATCGGGATATCCAGATAATGGCAGATTTTCCGCTCCTGCTTTATCACCTGCACCAGTTCCTCCGTGATCTCCTCCGGATAACAGTATAACAGCCTGATCCAGTGCAGTCCCTCTATCTTACAAAGTTCCCGCAGCAATTCGGGAAGCCGTTTTCTTCCATATAAATCCACACCGTAAAGGGTGGTCTCCTGAGCCACCAGTATCAGTTCCCGGACACCCTGCTCCGCCAGAATACGCGCCTCCTCCAAAAGTTCCTCCACAGGCACGCTCCGGTATTTTCCCCGGATCTTCGGAATAATACAGTAGGTACAGTGTTTATCGCACCCCTCCGCTATTTTCAGATAGGCATAGTGGCCGCCCGTGGTTACCATCCGCTTTGAACCGGCAAAGGGCGCTCTGACGCCTTCGCCGATATGATCTCTGCCGCAGCCCGACAGCACCTCCCCAAGCGCCTGCGCAATGCCGTATATATCCGTGATTCCCAGCAGCTCATCCACCTCGGGGATCTCTTTCCTGATCTCCTCCTGATAACGCTGCGCAAGACATCCTGTCACCAAAAGCGCCCTGATCTGTCCCGCCTTTTTCAGCTCCGCCATTTCCAGTATGGTTTCTATACTCTCTTCTTTGGCATCCCGGATAAAACAGCAGGTATTGACCACAACAATATCCGCTTCCGACTCTTCGTCCGTAAAGCCATAGCCCTCTTTGGCAAGTTCTCCCAGCATCACTTCCGTATCCACCAGATTTTTATCGCAGCCGAGAGAGACAAATAATATCTTCATATACATCTCCGGGTTCGCGGCAGGACCTGTTCTAAAACGCTCCCGCAGACAAACCATCCGTTTTTATACAGAAAAGTTGCGGAAAAACCTTCGTTCTCCCGCTTCTCCATCCTGTCATACGCCTATTACAAACTCAGACTTCTATGCTTCCTCATCGTTTAAAATATGGATCTTTCCCTGCTCCAGTTCGCTGACTGCAACGGAAAGCGGTTTTTCCACAGACAGATTATCTACCAACGGCTCATCGCCCGCGATAAGCTGTCTTGCCCGTTTTGCCGTAGCCATCACGATGGAATACCTGCTGTTGACAACAGGCGCCTCCCCGGGTTCTACCCCGCTGTTTACTACTTTCATTAAATCTGCATAAGATGGATGTAACATTTATTCCTCTCCTTTCCATAACCGTACCAGGTCATTTTGAATGCCCCGGATAAACTCCTCATTTCTGCCCGGCGTCAGATGCGCCGACTCGATCAGGTTGTGGAGCCGTCTTACGCTCCCTGCCACCTCATCGTTTATCATAATGTAATCATACCGTTCTATGATCCCCGCCTCTTCCGCAGCACGGCTCATCCGTTTTCTGACCACGTCCTCCGTCTCCGTCCCGCGGTTTTTCAGCCTTCTGTAAAGTTCCTCCACACTGGGCGGCAGCACAAAGATCAAAACGGCATCGGGATAGCGCTCCCGCACCTTCAGGGCGCCCTGAATCTCTATCTCGAGTACCACGTCCTTCCCCGCCGCCATCTGCTCTTCCACATATGCCCTGGGGGTTCCGTAATAGTTTTCCACATAGGAGGCGTATTCAATCAGTCCTCCCTCTTTTATTTTTCGCTCAAATTCCTCTTTTGATACAAAGAAATATTCTCTGCCGTGTACTTCTCCTGGCCTGGGCGCTCTCGTCGTCATGGAAACCGACAACGCGTAATTCTCATACTCCTCCACCAGCCGTTTCATGATAGTTCCCTTGCCGGAACCCGCAAACCCCGATACTATGATCAGAAGCCCCCTTCTCTTCATGCACCCCTCCATATGCCGTCAGTCGTTCTCTGCCCTTGCCTCATCCGTCATATCCGGAAAAACGCCCGCCCGTCCCGCAAGGGTTTCAGGCAGCAGCGCCGATAATACCACACTGCCGTTTTCCATGACAAGGACCGCCTTTGTCTTTCTTCCCTGCGTCGCGTCGATCGCCGTCCCCGCCTCTTTCGCCCCCTGTACCATCCGTTTGATGGGAGCGGAATCCGGGCTGACAATGGCAATGATCTTCTCTGCGTTTATCATATTGCCGAATCCGATATGAATCAATTTATTCAATGTTCTGAATCTGTTCCCTCACTTTTTCAATTTCATTTTTCAGTTCTATCGCCCGTGCCGATATCTCCAGGTCATTTGCCTTGGACAAAATCGTATTTGCCTCCCGGTTCATCTCCTGAGCGATAAAATCCAGCTTCCTTCCGATACTGCCGCCGGAGATAAGCGCCTTCTTCGTACTCTCCACATGGCTGCGCAGCCGCACCAGTTCCTCGTCCACACAGACCTTATCGGCAAATATGGTCACCTCCATATACAGGCGGTTCTCATCGATCTGCACGTCTTCCAGCAGCTCGCGGACTTTTTCCCGGAGTTTTTCTTTATATTCCTGAATCAGTTTCGGGGAACGCTCCGTGATAAAGTCCACATGTCCCAGCATCACATCCAGCTTTGAGACAAGGTCCTTCAGCAGGTTCTCCCCTTCCGCAACTCTCGTTTTTACAAAATTCTCCGCCGCTCCCTGCAGCGCGCTCTGAAGATCCTTCCAGAGTTCCTCCTCGTCGATCCCCTGCTCCTCCATCACAAACACTTCCGGATACCTCGAAAGCGTGGACACCCGCACATCGTCATCGAGCCCGAACTCCTCAGCCATCTGACGCAGATAGCCCAGATATTCCGCCGCCAATGCCTTATTGTATTTCAAAGAGCCGCTCTCTTCACTGTAATCCTCGTAGGCGATAAAAATATCCACCTTACCTCTGGTAATATAGTTTTTTAACTCAGACCTTATGGCACTTTCAAAAAAATTCAGTTTCTTCGGCATCTTGATACTCACATCCAGATACCGGTGGTTGACGGATTTCATCTCAACCGTTATCTTTCGTTCTTCTCCCGTTACCTCGCACCTGCCGAAGCCGGTCATGCTCTTGATCATGTTCTTAATCCTTCTTCTATATGTCCTTTTACCGGGCACTGCTCCGCACATCCGCAAAAATCCGCAGACTGCCCCGGATTATCCCGAATCACTTATCGGAAACTAATTCAGGAACAGGTTCTATCTTCACACCGCCAGATCCAGATTCGCCCCCCGAAGCCCCATACCGTGCTGGAACTTCCGTTCCTTCTGATAAGGATTGCTTTCATCGGAATAACTGATCTTCGTGTGCGTCGTACCGCCCGATACGTATGTCCTGCCGCACTCCGGACAGATCGCGGTCTTTATGCTGACGGAAGCCTGCAGTACCTTTCCGCCGTCCTTCTGCGCTTTAGTATAAGCGTTTGATACATGCTCTCCCTCGTGGGCGCGGACTCTTGCCCCGGCGCTCTCGGGCGAAACATGCTGCGCCGACTTAAAGGAAACGTTCTCGTCCGAACCGTCCTGATATTTCCGCTCCTTGCAGGTCTGACACTCTTCCGGAGAAGATGCCCTACCCGGCTTTCTGACGGTGTCCGAATCTCCGGCGATCTGATTCGTCTTTTCAACGCCCTGCACGCCCCTTGCCTCAGGACTCTTCTCACCCGCTCCCCAGGGCGCAACAACAAGGACCGCCTCCTCCCCGGGACGCCCCCAGACTTTCTGCCATGCGGCTTCATATGGATTTTGTAAACCTTCGATATTCATGGAAGTACCTCATAGAATCATATCGGAAAATCTCTGTTTATCAGAATTGTAGCACAAAGCGGTGAAATTGTAAAATAATATATTTGATATTTTTGGAAGAAGGTGTTACGCTGTTAATTAAAACAACCAGAAAATCAGGAGAGCAACCATGGCTTTTGACGGCATTACAGTCGCTGCCCTTATCAAGGAGTGCAAAACCCTTTTGACCGGCAGCCGTATTTATAAAATC